>Ga0070737_10000107_pt1 | contig 199322 bp, 164 predicted proteins | sample Coa_R1_10_FD_66438 | JGI IMG/M metagenome (GOLD analysis project Ga0070737, IMG submission 66438) | Surface soil microbial communities from Centralia Pennsylvania, which are recovering from an underground coalmine fire - Coalmine... | ecosystem: Environmental > Terrestrial > Soil >...
GAGGAGCGACGGGCGAAAAACTAAGCCATTGAAAACCACGGAGGCTTCGCAACTCTCAACTCAATCACGCGGACATCTTTAACTGCTTATGGGGCGGACATCTTTAATTGTCACTGACAGACGGCTCGGCGCTCGGGAGTGCGATTGGAGGAATAAAAAACAAACGCCGGGCTTGCGTGCGACGCCCAAGCCCGGCGTTTGCGAACAAATCAGAGTTTACCCGGTCTATTTAACTATCTGGTCAAGACCGCTGGGTAATGCGTAGAGCTGGATATTATGGAATTGGGCCGGTACTTCCGAATTGATCTCGGGAGGCGAACTCGGCCAGGCCACAGAAGCGTGATCGTTTTGCACGTCGTACAAAAGTCCCAACTCACCGCCCGAAGGCAGCACGAAGCTCTTGTGACCATTGACCGTCAGCGGAACCTTGTTGGTGGGTCCCCTGAAAATGATCTGCAATTTGTAAAGCTTCCCGACCTGATCCCAGGTGTCTGCAAAATCCGCTGTATAGGCCATGTTCCTGTCGATATACAGCAGGCGATGGGAATAGCAGTACGATCGCGCACGGTCCGCGGTAGGCACCAAATCGAGCAGGTACACGTCGCGCAGCTCAAAGCGGTTACCCTGCGGCTTGACCCATCCGCTGGCCGCTCCGCCGTAGGTATAGCCGTCGATATATTTGCGGTCGTTGGCAGTCGAGAGCCACGAAGAATGGACCACAAAGAGCAGCTTCTTTTCACCCAGATATCGAGGAATGAACCAATCGGGTATGCCGCTGAAGCCGCCGCGCTGGTCGTCATTGGTCCAGTCCGTGCCCTGCAGCGGGGCGCATCGCGCGGCGCTCGACAGACGCAGGGAGCGCCGCAGCGAAGGTAGAAAAACGTACAGTTCCGGATCGCGCTGCGGATCGTCGGGATAGATCGCCAGGGCAGTCAGGTATTTGGTCTGCTCAGGCAATATCGACTGATCGTAGATCGAGAGATACAAACCGTTGGCGGCGGGATTGGTAATTGGTTCGCCGGCATCGCTGACGTGGGACAGCTTGTAAAACATCTGCTGGCCCAGGTTGCTGGTGATATTCAAATAACGGTCCACGTACGAAACGGGATAAAATGAATGGTACACAGAAGGAATGTAAGTGTAATAGAAATTGTATAAAAGCTGCGCTCCCATATCCGGACCGCCCGGATTGGGAAATGGTATTCCCGCGACGTAACCCTTGATTTGGTACGCACCTGACGGGAGTTTTATCAATTTTGCCTGATTACCGTATTTCTCCGTGTCCTGGAGGTACTTGAAGGGAAGGGGTGTGGGTATTGTGGGACCCACTTCGGCGTAGTCGTTGGGACCATTCCCCATATGCCAGAAATACCGCCCGCTCATGAAAGCCTGCATACCGATGGGCATGAATTTGGCATACTGTTGCCAATTGGCGGTGGTTATTCTGGTCCCGGGCGCCACAGTATCCGGCGCATTCACCGGCTCCAGTTTATTGATCAGGGCGTCGCTGAAGACGTTCAGATCCTGTGCTGAAGTGGCGCCGGTCATTAACGCGAGCACCGCAACGGTTGCAAAGAGAGAAGCCCCCAGCCGCCTTCCGCATAGAAAAATCATAAGCGATTCCTCGCAACGGGCTTTGCTTGCTCCGCCTTTTCTCACATATGGTGGGGATTGTCAAACTGCAAACACAGCGCCCAGGACCAGCCTGGTTTAGGAGAAGTGAGATGCGCTGCGGCCGTTTGGATTGTTCAAGTTCGACAACTACGATGGAATCATGGCCTGATCACTTGCGGCGCGACCTGCCGCCGCAATCCACAAAAACAAACGCGCCGATGTCATTTGCCGGCGTGCAAATGTTCTCCGCTTCTGCCGTCTTTCCACATCTTTGTTCTCTCAAAGGTTTTTGCGATGGAACAGCGCGACTTTGCTTACGACCTGACCGATCCGGCCTTCTTCGCCATCGGTGATCCCTATGCGATCTGGCGCCGGATGCGCGCCGAGGATCCGGTGCACCTGACCAGGGGCCGCATTCGGACACCGTTTTGGTCAGTGACCAGACATGAGGATGCGCTGACTGTCTTTCGCAACCCGGCCGTCTTCAGTTCACAGCGCGTCTCGCCGCTGCTGCCCGTCGATACCTACGCGGAGCAGCACGAACATGAGCGCGAGGACGGCAAAGGTGCGATCCTGGTGATGACCGACCCGCCCTTTCATACCGCGCTGCGCAAGTCGTACAACGCGTCGTTCCTGCCGCGAGCTATCGCCAAATGGGAGGAACCCGCGCGCAAGCTGGCACGGGAGATAATCGGCGAAGTAGCCCCGCGCGGCAGATGCGACCTCGTCTCGGATATCGCCGCTCGCTTTCCCTTGGCGATCATCTGCCGGATGATGGATGTGCCGCGGGACGATTGGTCTTCGCTGCTGCGCTGGAGCAACATGGCGATCGCCAGCGACGAGCCCGAATACCAGATCGGCAGTGCCGAGGAGACCCGCCGCGAGGGCTTCCTGCGCATCAGTACGTACTGCCATCGGCTGGCGCTGGAACGGCGCGGCCAGCCGGTCAAGGATCTGCTCGGCGCGATGGGCAATGCGGAAGTCGATGGACGGAAATGGAACGATCGCGAAATCGCGTTCAACGGCGTGCTCACAGTCCTTGGCGGCATCGACACGACGCGCAACACCACGGCCGGCGCGATGCTGGAGTTCATCCGCCATCCCGGGGAGCTGGAGCGGCTGCGGGCAAATCCCGCCCTGATGCGCACCGCGGTCGAGGAAGCGCTGCGATGGACCAGCCCGATTGCGCACGTCCGGCGCGAGGCGACCCGTGACTTTGAACTGCGCGGGCGCACGATCCGCAAGGGCGATTGGGTGGTGGTCTGGATCGCGTCGGCCAATCGCGACGAGGAAGTCTTTCCCGACCCGGACCGCTTCGACGTCGGCCGCACTCCCAACGAACATCTCGCGTTTCTTTACGGCGAGCATTATTGCCTCGGCGCCCATCTGGCGCGCCTGGAGTTGCGCGTAATCCTGTCCGAATTGATTAGCCAACTACCCGACCTCCAACTCGACGGTGAAGTCCAGTGGACGCAATCAACCCAGGTCCCGGGCATCAAGCACATGCCGGTCAGATTCACGCCGCACGAGGTAAGACCGGCGTGAGCAATCTTTTTGCCGGGCCGTCATGCCCACCGGACCGGGGCGGGAACCGACTATTGCTCAACGCCGTTACAGCGGGCCAAGGATGGCAGTCCGCATTAGCGGCCTATCCGGGCCCAGGCATGTCCGGGCGACGGCGGCGCATCCCGACCATGTAGATGCCGGCGGCCAGCGGAGTGGACAGCAGCAAGGCGTAAATCAGGCCGCCGATTACCGCGATTGCCAGCGGTTGCTGCACCTTCGCGCCTGCGCCCAGCCCCAGGGCCAGCGGCAGCAGGCCGGCGGCTGTCGCCAGCGTCGTCATCAGAATTGGCCTGATCCTGATCCGCGCCGCCGCCACCAGCGCGGCTCTCGGATGCTCGCCGCGGTCGATGTCGCGCTGGGCATGATCGAGCAAAAGGATGCCGTTTTTCGCGGTAATGCCGGCAACCATGATGATGCCCATGAAGGAGGAGATGTTGAGCGTGATGCCGGTGATGCTCAACCCGACTAAGCTGCCGGCCAGACATGACAGCGCGCCGATCAGAACCGCCAATGCTGGCGCGGCCGCGGCAAATTCCCATACCAGCACCAGGAACATCGCGACCGTCGCTGCAACCAGCACCAGTTCGAGTTGATAAAATGATTTCTGCTGTTCGGCATACAGGCCGCCGTATTCCAAGGTGACGCCGGCAGGCAGGATGAGTCCCTTCAGGCGCTCTTTGACTCGGGCCATCGCCGTGCCGAGATCGACGCCCTCAGTGCGGGCAGTGACGTGAACCACAGGACGCAGCCGCTCGCGATCAAGTTCCGTCTGCTCGCCCATCCATTTCAAGCTGGCCAGGGCCGACAGCGGAATTCGGCCGCCGCTGGGCGTGTCGATAAGCGTCTGATCGAGCACTTCGAGACTGTTATGATAGACATGGGGATAGCGCACGCGCACCCCGATCAACCGATCTCCCACACGCAGTTGAGTCGCTACGGTGCCTTCGACCACGGCCCTCAAAGTGGCGCGCACCTCCTGCGCCGAAACCCCGTAGCGTTCCGCCACCGTCTGATTTACCAGGATTTCCTCCTCCGGACTGCTCAGGACCAGGCCGTTGAACAGGTCAACCAATCCGGGCACGGTGCGCAGCCGGTCGGCAATCTGGCGGGCCGTGGCTTCGATCGTTGCCTGGTCCGCGCCAAAAACCTTCACCTCGATCGGTTCAGGCGTGCCGGACAGGTCGCCGATCAAATCCTGCAGGACCTGCGAGAATTCGATGCGTACGCCTGGCACCGATTCCAGTATGCGCCGCCTTACCGACTCCATAATAGCGTCGATGCCGCGGGAACGATTGCTCTTGAGCAGTACCGACATGTCGCCACGGTTCGATTCGGTCAGAAAAAATCCAAGTTGGGTTCCGGTGCGGCGCGAGAACGAAGCCACCTCCGGCGTGGTCTTGAGGATGTGTTCGATTTTCGCCAGCAACGCCTGGGTGTCGGCCAGGGTGCTTTCCGGCGGAGTGGTGTAATCGAGGACGAAAGCGCCTTCGTCGAGGGCGGGCAGATAGTCGGTTCCGATGGTGCGATAGAAGACCAGCGCGATCGCCAGCGATCCGATCGCGACGAACAGCGCCAGCGGCGGGAAGCTGAGAAAAGGCCTGAGGCTCGCAATATACCCGCGCTGGGCCAGGACGAACAGCCGTCCCGGTTCGCGCGCCCGCCCCCGCCATCGCTCGGCCAGCAGTTCAAGTCCAGGTGTGAAAAACAGGGCCAGCAGCAGCGAGACGGCCAGGCCGCCGCCCAGGGTAAAGGCCAGCGCGCGGAAGAAAACCCCGGTAACGCCGGAGAGGAAAATCAAAGGTATAAACACGATCACCACGGTGGCGGTGGAAGCGATTAGCGGGCGCGTCAATTCCCGCAGCGCATTGTCCACCGACGCCTGCGCGCTGCTGCCGCCGGCGTGCGCCCGATGCATCGCTTCGATCATCACAATCGCGTCGTCAATAAACAGTCCGATCCCGGCCGCCAGTCCGCCCAGCGTCATCATGTTGAACGTCATCCCCATGAAGCTCATCACGGCGAACGTGATCAGGATCGTGCAGGGCACCACGACCGCGGCGATCGCCGCGCTGAGCGGGCTGCCGGTAAAACCGAAGACCACGGCGACCGCCAGCAGGAGGCCCAGGACGATTGCGTCGCGCACGCTGTTGAAGGAGTCCTGCACAAGTTTCGCCTGATCGTAGGAAAACGAAAACTGGACATCGGGATAGCGGACCTTGAACTCGGAAAGGATCGCGTGAGTCTGACGCGAGATGGCAGTGACGCTGCCGTCGGGCTGCTCCGATACGCTTACCAGAACGGCGGGCCCGTTCTCGCAACTGGTGCGGATATAGTCTTCCTTGATGCGGAGTTGGACGTTGGCGATGTCGCGGACATAAATCGGCACTCCGTTGACATTGGCCACCGGCACCGCCTGTAGTTGTTCGATCCCGTGCAGATCGGTGGTCACCACTGTCAACAGCATACGATGGGCGTCGAACACGCGCCCGGCCGACTCGATCACGTTGGCTTTGGCCAGGCCGTTGATAACGTCTTGCGGCGTCAGCTGATGTTGGAGCATCCGCGCCGGGTCCAGCCTGATCTCGTACTCCGGGTATTTTGCGCCTACCACTTCGACGCGATAAACGCCGGCGATCCGATGCAGACTGGGCGCAAGATCATACTGGGCGATTTGGGTCAGTTCGGTCAAAGCGCGTACACGAGAGGCAAGGCTGACGTTTAGAACGGGAAAGGTGCCGCCGGTCAGCAATCGCGAATCAACGCTGGTGTCGGGGGGCAGGCGCGAGCGGACTTCGTTCAGTGCAGCATTGAGCAATTGAAAGCTCGAGACCGGGTCGCTGTTTTCGCTGAAGGTGACGTCGATTTCCGAGCTCCCGCGGCTGGTTGTGGAACGCACCAGCGTCACCCCCATGGCGCCGTAGGCGGCTTCCTCCAGCGGTCGCGTGACCGCGACCAGCATCTGCTGGGGAGGAAGATCGCCGCTGTCGGCCAGCACGATCGCGCGATTGAACTGAACCAATGGAAAAACGGCGCTGGGGATGAAGCGCGCCATAACCACTCCCAGAATCGAGGCCGCAGCAACGGCAAACAGCGCAAGCGCGGAATTGGTGTGGCTCAAGTGTGCGGCACCGTCACTTTCACCCTGAGGCCGTCGGAGAGCGCGTAGCCGCCCGAAGTGATTACGAGCTGGCCGGGGTTCAGCCCGGAGGTGACCTGCACTTCGGATTGATTGCGAATGCCGAGCGTGACCAGCGTACGATGGGCTTTGCCATCGGGTCCGGCGACGAAGACGTAAAAGGTGTCGTTGGCCGCGTTTTCAAACAGCGCCGCGGAGGGAATCGCAATCGCATCCGGCGCGCTTTTGGTGATGAGACGGATTTCGACCGGAGCGCCTGCCTGTTCGATTCTTCTCGGACCGGTAAACTCCAGGCGGGCCGAGGAGGTCGCTGCGGCTCCCTGGGTGAAGTTGGGGGCCAATGCTGCTACACGGGCCGGAAAATCAACGTCGGGCTCCAGCGGCGAGGTTACCATCGCCGTCATTCCCGGCCGGACCTGGGAAACTTCATCGACTGGCACCGCAGCCTGAACGTAGATGCTGTTGGGATCGATCAGGTCGGCGAGCGATTGGAGATCGCTGACCATCTGGCCGCTGCTGACCAGCCGTTGTGAAACGACGGCATTTTCCGGCGCCTTAATCGCGATTCCCGCCCCTTTGCTGTAGCGCTCAACCGTCTGCGCGATCGAGGTGGCCTCGGCGGGATCAATCTGGCGGGCAACTTCGAGGCCCTGTTGCGCCGCAATCACTTCCCGGTTCACCACGTAACCAACCAACTGGCCCGCTCTGACCCGGTCGCCGTCCTGCAGGTTGAAATCGATCACCCGGCCGGAAGAGGGCGCCACCAGAGTTATATGTCTTTGGGCAACGGTCGTTCCGAGCAGACGCAATTGCTGGCGCATCGGGATCACCCGAACTTTCGCGGCGGTCACCGACATAATCACCGGCGGCGCGTTTTCCTGCGGAGCTGAAGGACCGCTGCGACATGCGGGTAAATTCAACAGCAACACAACCGGCACCAGCGCGGCCAGCCGTCGGGCGCGGGTCATTGCGCAACACCAAACAGCAATCGCGCCTGTGCAACCGCCTGGCGCGCTGCATATTGCTGGTCCAGTTTGGTCAAATGAAGGTTCTCTGCAGCCTGAAACGCGTCGAGTACTTCAAGCAGCGTGACGTTGCCGCCGCCCAAAAAACGCGCCCAGTCCAAATTAAACGCGTCGGTCGCCGTGGTCTTGGATTGCTCCAGGATTTTCAACTGCCCAAGCGCGTCCTGATACCGTGAGTAGGCGTCGGCGAGGTCGCGTTTCAACTGCAAATCGATCTGCCGCTGATTGGCGATCGCGCTGTGCATCGCGGCCTCAGCCTGCTGAATATGCGAGGTGATCAGACCGCCGTCGAATATCGGCATCGACATCGCGCCGTCATAGGAGGCTCCGAGGTGATTGCCGAAAGTTTCAGGCGGGTACACGCCCAGAAATCCACTGGTCAGGGCCAGCTTGAAGGTCGGGTAGCGCTCCGCGCGCGCCGCCGCGACGGCAGCCTTGGCCGCCTCGATCTGGCGTTGGGCAGCGCGAAGGGTCGGGCTCTTCAGCAAATCGCCGGTGGCCATCGAGGGCAATCCCGTAACCGGCGCGATCTTCAAATCGGTGCGCCCGAAAATTCCCATCAGCGAGCCCAGCACAATGGAGCTGTGGGCGCGCATCTGGCGCGCTGCCGCCAGACTAAGTTGCTCCTGGTCCCGCGTGGTGCTGACGCGCAGAACGTCGGTGGCCAAGGCGCGTCCGCTGCGGCGCAGCGCCTGGACGATAGAAACGTAGGCGTTCAGCCTCCGAAGTCTTTTTTCGTGCTCGCTGACCGCCTCGTCGTTGCGCAGCAGGTCGAAGTAGGCGACCGTCGTGTCGTATACGATCTGCGCCTGCGCCGCCTCGATTCCCAACTGCGCCGCCTGCACCTGATAACGTGCGGCTCGCACCTGCGCCTGGCGCCGCCCGCCGTCGTACACGGTATATCCGGCCTGCAACTCAGCCAGGGTGAGACCCCCGTTGGTGATCACCTCCTGGTAACCCGGCGCCTGATAATATTCGCCGGCCGCGGACAGGTCGGGATAAAGCGCGGAACGGGCTCCGGTCAGTTGCGCATCGCTGAATTCGCCGCTGGCGGAGGCGGTCAGGATAGAAGGCGCGTAAGCCAGGGCGCGTTTGATCGCCTGGGCAAGCGTGATTGCATCATCGCTCCGCGCGTTGGACGCAAACACCAGGAGCGCGCCCAAGGCCAGGATAGCCGCAAACAGGTGGCAACGGCCCATGACCTGAGCGTACCCGACCCAATCGATCCGGCCTAATTAATGAACGTTCATGATTGCGCATGGAGGGGCAGCTTGACCGTCACAGCGGCGCCGCCGCCCGGATTGTTGCAGGCGGAGATTTCGCCGTGGTGCAAGCGCACGATTTCGCGGCACAGGCTTAAACCCAGCCCGCTGCCGGCGGTCTTGTGCCCGGCGCCGCGGAAGAAGCGCTCGAAAACGAATGGGAGGTCCTCGGGCGGGATTCCGGGACCGTTATCGCACACGCGTAGGATTGCGCGATTGCCGTTGCGCTCCAGCGTGGCGGCAATCCGCCCGTTTTCCGGAGCAAACTTGATTGCGTTGTCGAGCAAATTGACCAGCAGCCGCCGCAGATGATCCCGGTTGCCGTCGACCACCACCCGGACCTCGGTTTTTGCATCCACGGTGAGATGCCTGGCATCGGTCAAAGGTTCAACCGCCTCGATCACCTCATGCATCAGTTCGCTCATGTCCACCGGGGCGCGTTGCACAAAGGCTTCGTCGCCAAGCCGCGCAATCGCCAGCAATTCATCGGCGCTGGCGCATAATGCCACCGTCACGCGCAGCGCCGACTGCAGAGCCTGGCGCAATTCCTCCGGACTGCGCCCGCGATTGAGTTCGACTTCAAGACCGGTGCGCAGGACCGTGAGCGGCGTGCGCAGCTCGTGCGCCGCGTCGGAGAGAAAGCGGCGCTCGGTGCGCGACGCGGTTTCGAGCCGGTCCAGAAGCGCGTTGATCGAAACGCTCAGCCGCGCGACTTCGTCCACGGCCGCACCGACCGGGATGCGGTGAGTCAACTCTCTGGGATTGATGCGAGCCAGGTCTCGCGCCAGCAAATTGATTGGAGCCAGCGAGCGCCCGGCCAGCCAGTAGCCCAACGCCACCGAAACCAGCAGCAGCAACGGAGTCAGCACCAGGAGAATCGTGCCCAGCCGGGCGATCGAATCGCGCACCGGGGTGGCATCGACGCCGTCTTCGAGCAGCGCGGGCCGGCCATCGATCGACAAGGGCATCACGGCGAACCTGTAAGTGCGACCGCCGTCGAACAGTCCCGGGCGCCGGATGTTGTCGAGGGCCGGGAGATGGGCCTGAGGGCTGCCGAAATCCGCTATCACCGCGCCTGCGACAATCAGGCGGACGCGCTTATGCGGACCGAGGTCGCGCTCGCGGCTGAGACGGCGCACAATGGAGGCTGCGGCGGCGCCGTTAAACCGGGTAATCGCGCTGGCGCTGGTATCCGCTTCTTCCATCAGGGCGGCGTCGAGCGCGCCCCATTGTTGACGGCTGAAGATAACGAACACCGAACCGGCCGCGATTAGAAGGATCGCAGCCAGCACTGCGGCCCAGTAAAGCGTGAGTTTTTGCCTGATGGTCATTGCGGCAGCGGGCTAGCCGCGGCGCATCAAATATCCAGCCCCGCGTACTGTCACGATCAGGGATTCGCTCCCCGCATAGTCAATCTTCTGGCGCAGCCGATTGACGAATACCTCGATCAGGTTGGTAAATTCGTTGAAATCCGCACCCCACGCCACCTCCACGATCATATCCCGGGTCACCACCTGTCCCGCATTGCGCATCAGCAGTTCGAGCAGGATTGTTTCCTTGGGCGAGAGCGAAAGTTCACGGCCGGCGCGCCAGACCTTGCGGCGGATCGTGTCCATTTCGAGGTCCGCCACCTTGAGCACGGGCGAGGGCGAGACAAAATGGCGCCGCGCGAGGGCCTTGATCCGGGCAAGCAGCTCGGCGAAGGCAAACGGCTTGACCAGGTAATCGTCAGCGCCGGAATCAAGCCCGGTCACCCGCTCCTCCACGGAGCCGCGCGCCGTCAGAACAATTACCGGGACCGCACTTCCCCGGCCGCGAAGGTCACGCAGAAAATCCAGGCCGTCCCTGCCGGGCAGCCGCAAATCGAGCACGATCAGGTCATGGCCCTTGCGTGCGAATTCCCCTTCGGCGGCTTCCGCGCTCGGCGCCCAATCGACGGCGAAGCCCTCTTCCGTCAAGCCGCGCAAAAGGCTGTGCGCCAGAGCGGCCTCATCCTCGACCAGCAGCAGCGATAAGCAGTGCACATGATGATAATGCCACCGCGCAACGGTTTTCGCGACGCCGCCCCCGCGGGTCTCCCGTCAGCGGCGACCTGTAACCCACAATTCCCGACCGCGAGCCATTGGTCTGCTTTGATCAGCGCAAGGTGTGCTCGCCGCCGATGCCGCCTACGGCGACCGCTGCTATCCGGGTGGTGCGGCCGCTGCGATTGTGCCATGCATGCATCCCGCCGATTTGTACCACGCAGTCGCCCTGCTTCAGATGCGCTTCGCTGCCGTCGTGGAAGATCAGGTCGATTTCACCGTCGAGAACCACGAGGTAGTCGATGGTTGGCGTCTTGTGCATCACGCCGGGGCTGTCAGTGGGAGGAAACTCAACGATACGGAAGCGCGTCTGGCCGGGCTGGAGATCCATCCGGACGCGGTCGAATTGCGCCGTGAAGTCGTGTTCATCCTTGAGGTCGGGTGCGGCGCCTTCGGTGGCCCAGATTTCGGTCAGGGTAAAGCCTCCCTGCGAGAAGATCTTTGGGCACGGTCCGTCGATAATCGCGTGCGGCTTTGATTGTCCCCCAACGACTCTTCTGGTCATGGTTTCGCCTCCGCTTGGTATTTATCAATCCGCCATGCTCAATTCCCGGACATAACGGCGGAACAGGTCGCCCCGCTCGGCAAAGTCCCTGAACAGACCAAAGCTGGGCGAGGCGGGCGAATGCAGGCAGATGCGGCCTTTGGGCGTATTTTCGTAGGCCAGCGAGACCGCGGCGCCCATGTCGGCGGTGAAGAAGCTTTTGGGCAGCGCCGCCCGCTCTCCGTACTCGCGTTTGATCGCCTGCCAGATTCGCGTCCCCGAGGGCGGAAAAAGAATCAGCGTACGCACCTGGCTGCGGCGCAATCGCTGCGCGAGTTTGTCCATGTCCACACCCCGATCGAAGCCGCCCAGCATGACCGTCGCGACGCCGGATCCAAGCGCGTCCAGTGCGGCGATGGTCGCTTCGGGAATCGTCGCCAGAGGGTCGTCATAGAACGTGATTCCGTTGAATGTCCCGACGCATTCGAGCCGGTAAGCCAATGGTTTGAAGGCGCGCACGGCCGCGGCGACAGCTTCGCGTTGGACGCCGAGGACGCGGCCCACCGCGATCGCGGCGAGAGCGTTGTGCAGATTGAAACGGCCGGGCAGGGCAATCTCGTCAGCCGCCATTATCGTCTCGATCTCGCCGTCGTCGCGCCGATGCATGATGTGGTTGCGCTCGAGAAATACCCTGAGCGCCGGGGCCGGTTCCAGGGCAAATCCAACCCGCTGCGCTCGGGTTAAATCCGCGATCTTACGCGGGATCGGATACATCGCATTGTAGATCAAAACGTCGCCGGCGGTCTGAAAGCGAGTGATGTTTTGCTTGGCGCGAACATAGTTTTCGAAACCGCCATGCAGGTCGAGATGCTCGGGCACGATGTTCAGCAGCACCGCGATGTGCGGGCTGCGATGGATCCCGTCAAGCTGGTAGCTGGACAGTTCGATCACGGCGTAACTGCGCGGCCCAATCGATCGGAGCAGATTCAGCGCCGGCACCCCGATATTGCCGACCAGATGCGAATCCAGACCGCCGGCGCGCAGGATCGCGTGGATCAAAGACGCGGTGGTGCTTTTGCCCTTGGTTCCGGTCACGCCGATAGTCATGCCTGCGTAATTGGCCAGAAAAATTTCGATCTGCGACGTCACTCTGACTCCCGCGCGGGCGGCAGCGGCGATCGCCGGCGTAATCAGCGGAACCCCGGGCGATCGGATCACGACCTCGTACCTGTCCAGGCTTGCCAGGTAGCCCTCGCCGAAGTGAGTGATCGCCTTGCCATCGGCGGCGATCGCGCGTTGCGCTTGCGGATCAAGGCGGTCGATTTGAAGCCGATCGGCGAGCCCGATCTCCTTGTCAGGGAACTCCGCGCGCAGGAACTGGTAAGTCGCGACTCCTTCGCGGCCCAGCCCAAGGATCAGGACCCGGGCTCCGGCCAGTTCAGAAAGCATCATATGGAGATGAAATTGCCGCCTTAAACCGCGCAGCGTATTGCGGCGGCAGATAATGATCGTCGCTCCATGCCGTCAGGATACTCTGCGCCAATGCGGACAAATCCCCAAGCGGCGCAAGCACATCGCGCTCGACCCGTTCGAGCAGCGGCGGGACCGCCTGGCGCTGCCGCCGGCGCCCTTTGATAGTCAAATAAAGGCCGGCCAGAGTCTCCTGGCGGGTGCCGACGCACTCAAAGGGCTTGGCACCTTCCATCCCGAGCAGCGCGCGCACGGGCGCGATCAAGTCATCCTGCTCGAACAGGTCGCGTCCGAAAATCGATTTCATCGTATCGAGCGGGAGAAATGGCGAGAGCGAAATAAAAACGGAAAGGCATTTCGGACAGCGCCCGCACCACGCACCCTGAGTCCCGGCGCGATTGCAACTGCGAAACGCCTTGAAATATTCGCCGCAGTTCGCGAACAGCCGGCAGACCTGGATTTCGAACAGCGGCCGCAGGATGCTGAAATAGCCGACCCCGGGGGCCAGATAGGCTTCCGTGTACTCGCGCATCGCGGTTTCGAAGGCGAAGGTCTTGGAGTACTGATGATTAATCTCGGCGCCCAGAAAGCTGACGTTGCCCTCGTCGGCGCTGCGCTCGTTGGAGACCACGACGCGATCGTAGTCGAACAGCGCGGTGCAGCTTGTTCCGAGCATTGCGAGCAGGGCTGAAAAGGGGGTGTGGCCGTTCAAGTATCCGCGGCGGTTGAGTTCAAGCAGCAGCGGATCGAGCGTGCGCCGCACAACCAGCGGACGCGAACAACCGGCGATCGCCGCCACCTCCAACGCGGCGGGCAGAGGGTTGAGCAGCAAGCAATTGAACTCTTCGCCCGCCGCGCGCAATTCGTGCAGAGTCAGCGCCGAGTCCTTGCCGCCGCTTACCATCACCAGACTGCGCCGGGCATTGTGCAGGGCGGGCTTTGCGAGCACCGCCCCCTTTGGGATTCGAGCCGAAATCTTCAGGAAATCCGGGCTTCTGAAATCGATGCGGTTGATGTAAAAGAATTCGCCCATCCCGCGCAGCCACAGATCCCGCCACCATCGAATTTGTCCTTCATCCAGCGCGCCTGCTTCGATTACAACTTCGCGCGGGCAAGCCGCTTTCCAGTAGGAAAGCATCTCGATGAGGCCCAGATGGAACGCCAGGCGCTCCACCGCAGCCGTATCGAGATCGTCGATGCGCGAGCGCTCGATCGATTCGATCGCGATCTCGGGTGTGAATACGATGTCCGGTTCGAGGAGAAAGCGGAACCGTATCCAGAGAACATTGCCAGCGCGTTCCCAAGCGCAGCTTTGATAGATGAAACGCGGATGTTTGCGGCGCAGTTTTTCCGCCGTAAGGGTCATGTGAATTGCGGCTTTTTCGCACCCTCGCCCGCACCCTCTCCCTGGTCAGGAGGAGGGTGCCGAATGATCGTGAGGAAAAGATTATGTTCGGTCATCCTTACTAGTACTAGTTGCGCAGGATGACGGCGCTGCCTTGATTTTCGAAGGCCCAGCCCAGACAGGCGGCGATGTGACCGTTCTTGACCTGGCGGCATCCGCTGGCGCGGTCGTAGGTGTGTTTGCCTTCGGCCCAGTGGGGGCAGAAATCGTCGGCGCGATGGCGCAACTGGCGCACGTTCTCGATCACCATCGCGATCCCGTGCGTATAGCCCTCGGAAAGGTGGCCGCCGGAGAGGTTGGACGGCAGCCGGCCGTCGATCTTGAGCGCGCCGTCCTTGACGAAATCGCCCGCCTCGCCATAGCCGCAAAAGCCATAGGCTTCCAGGTTGATCAGGCTGGTAAAGGTGAAAGCGTCGTAGGCTGAAACGAAATCGATGTCCTTCTGGCTGACGCCGGCCATCCCGAACAGCCGCTGGCGCCCGTAATTGCCGGCGACATAATGAATCACCGGCCGCGAGTAGTTCCACATCGGATTGTCGGTCGTCATCCGGGCGATGCCGCCCATGATATAAACCGGCGGCTGGCGCAGGTCGAAGGCGCGTTCGCGCGAGGTGATTATCAGCGCGGCGGCGACGTCGGTCTCAAGACAGCAGTCCAGCAGGCGGAACGGCTTGGAGACCCATCGCGATCGCTGATGGTCCTCGATCGTGATCGGCTTTTTCATAATCGCCTTGGGATTGAGCGTGGCGTGATAGCGATGGGCCACCGCGACTTCGGCAAAGGCGCGCGTGGTGTTGCCGGTGTCATGCAGCCAGCGCATCGCCGACATCCCGAACCGCTGCGCCGGCGTGGTCCATCCCCAGGTCATGTTGAACTGACCGTCGCCCGCGGCGACCGCCTGCCTGACCGGACCTCCCGGGCTCTGCCCGCCCATCCGGCGGTTGGAGCGTCCGTTCATGGAGCGGAACACCACGATCGTGTGACAGCATCCCGCCTCCAACAAGCCGATGCATTTCATGATCAGAGCCTCGGTGCTGGAACCGCCACCCATGATATCGACCGAGTAGTTCAGCCGGATTCCCAGCGCGGTCGCGACATGATTTGAACTGGTCGAGTCCATCGCCTGGTAGCTGGTCATGCCGTCGATGTCGCGCGGCTGAAGCCCGGCGTCATCCATCGCTTTTTTGATCGCCTCGCAAGCCATAGACAACGTGGTCCGGTTGGAGGGACGCATGTGCGGCGTTTCACCGACGCCGACGATGCAATATTTGTCAGTGAGCGTTCCCATCAGTTCCTCCCGCTCCCAATGCGTCTTTGAAAATCGCCGCACGCCGGTTTCGTCCCTCGCGCCAATTCAATTCGGCCGGATAAGATCGGCAGCGTCGGCGAATCCCTTTTGGTATAACCTCTTTTATAGACGATAAGAAAGTACAACGAGCAAGAAATTGAGGGCGAGGATCCTGCGATGGCGGAACTGGTCAAGGAAAAATGCGTAGCCTGCCGGCGCGATTCGCCGCGCGTCACCGAAGCCGAAATAGAGGAACTCGGCGCCCAGCTTTCCGGCTGGAGCGTGATCGAGCGCGATGCTATCCCGCGGCTGCAGAAGGTCTTCAAATTTCCCGATTTTGCCCGGGCGCTCGCCTTTACCAACCGTGTCGGCGGGATCGCCGAGGAACAGGGACATCATCCGGCGCTGCTGACCGAGTGGGGCCGCGTCACAGTGACGTGGTGGACGCACAAGATCCGCGGCCTGCATCGCAACGATTTCATCATGGCGGCCAAGACCGACGAAATCGCGGCGCAAGCGGGCGCCGCCGAGTGAGCACTGGGAGCATGGTTGGCGGAATGCTTGACGTCTCAGGCACTCTCGCCTTCCAGCAAAAAAGTGGAAGGGGAAAAAGCAAGCGCCACAGAGATTCGCGTCACGTTGATTCCCCCGGCCTTCGCTATCGCACAGCCGGATCGAACTGAAAATTTCAGGAAATCCCCGGTCGATTTACCGAAAGTCAGTAGCTGATTAACGTGAAGCGCTGCAGGACGCAGACTTCACCGAATTGATTGGTGTAGCTCACCTCGTAGGTGTGGAAGACCATCGTACCCATCCGGCCCTCGGATTCGCGCAGGTCGGCGAGTTTGGTCTGCACCGTGATGCGGTCGCCGGGCCGAATCGGATGGAAGTACTCCCATTCCGAGCCGCCGTCCAGACCGCGTTTGGGCAGTTCAAAGGGGAGCTTCAAAAAAATGCCGCCGAGCATGCGGCCGAAAGTGGGCGGCGCGATCATGCCGCCAAAGCGTGTCTTGCGCGCCGCCTGCTCGTCGTTGAACAGCGGGTTGGGATCCTCGATTGCCTGGGCAAACTTCTTAATCGCACCCCGCTCGATCTCGTAGGTCACCGGAGCGGTGGTAAAGCCCACCGCCTTCATCATTTCATCAGTCAGGATCTTGTTGGCCATCAATTCATCTTCCCGGTCGGGTCCCTGCGCTCTTTAGCGGAGTTAGTCGAAAGTCGGAGGGCATGCAACGGGAGCAGAATCGACGGAGATCATTCGGGTTACTGGCGCTTGGAAGCGGCGCCGTCCGCACATTGCGGACAGTTTTCCATCGTCGGCGTCTGTTGCAGATGTTCGTGGGGGATTTCGCTTCCACATTCGGCGCAGCGTCCGTACTCACCTGCGGCGATCCGAACCAGCGCGCGGCCGATCGCCTCCAGACGCGCTCTGCCCCGGTCGTCCAGACGCCCCCCCAAGGCGCGCACGATATTTTCCGCCTGCGCCTGCGCCTCGTATTGGTCAGCGTTGGCCTCCAGCCAGCGCAAGTTGTCGTCCACCTCGGCGACCTTGGCGACCAGTGCGCGGCGTTCAGCCAACAATTGCGCGCGAATTTTTTCGATTTCCAACATGACCAGTTACCTCCGCGTTATCAGCGCCTTTGAAGAGCATCATCCATGCCGCCGGCGGTGCGTGGAGTCAGGACCGCCTGGCGCTGCGCCTGGAGTCACTGTGTCCAACCGCGTCAGTCACGATGTCTCCTGCGGGATCAGCGCCGTGTGAAAGTCAGTTCGCCGCATCCTTGTCCTCATCCCTGAAATGCGGGATGACGTGCTTGCTCATCAGCGCCATGCTGCGCGTCACCTTGTCTGAATCCAGGCCGCCCATGCGCGTCCAGCAGAGCAATTGAGTGGCACCAAACTGCTGCCTGAGCGCGGCAATCTGTTCGATGCAGGAATCCGGGTTGCCGCAAATCACGGCGCCTTCGTTCTTTAACTGATCCCAGTCGACCGAGGCGCAAATGGTGCGCAGATGCTCGTAGATTTCGTAGCCGGGCGCGGGCGGCTGACCCGCGGGCGGCGCGATATACTTGGCCAGGGTGCGGTAAGTCCAGAGCACCGGGCCGGCAAAATCGCGCCGCGCCGCCTCTTCGGTCTCGCCGCAGTAAACCATGCACAGGACGCCGATATCTCGCGGCTTGCTCGGATTGGGCGCCAGCTTCAGTCCGTCATGGTAGCGTTTGATCATGTGGGCGGCCGCATCGCCATAAAACCCGAAACTCGGCGCGCAGAGCAGGTTGAACCCGCGCTTGCCGGCGGCGGCGAAACTGTCGCCGCTGACTGCCGCCACCCACACCGGCGGATGGGGCTGTTGCAGCGGCTTGGGCATCACGCGCTCGACCTTAAATCGGAAGTGTTTGCCCGGATAATCCAGCTTCGGTTGGGTCCACGCCTGCAGCACGATATCGAGCGCCTCGTCGAAAATTTCATGCGACTGGCTTTGTTCGATGTGAAAGCCTCGATACTCGATCGGTTGGAAGCCGCGCCCGACGCCGAAATCGACCCGCCCATCGGATATGAGATCGAGCAGCGCAATCTCTTCGGCGATGCGCAGCGGATGGTTGAACGGTAGTACCGTCACCCCGGTTCCCAAACGCAGATTGCGGGTCTGCGGGGCGATTGCGGCCAAGGTCAAAGCTGGCGAGGCGCAAAAGCCGTATTCGGAAAAATGATGTTCGGAGGCCCATACCGAATCGAAGCCCAAATCCTCCGCGCCGCGCATCAGAGCGATTTCTTCCTTGAGCACCTGACGTTCGCTCTTGCCCGCCGGATTCTCGAATAAATGAAGCATGCCGAATTTCACCGAGTTGCCCTCGCTCCCCGCCCTTTCCGCCTTCAGGAAAAGGGGCCCAAAGTTTCACCAGATTCTATCGAGCGTCAATAGCAGATTCGGTGCCAGAACGCGTCAGATCCGCGAAGGAAGACAATCGCGAAATTTATCAGAGCCAAGGCGGCACCTTGGCGGCGTCCGTTTCCACCACCACAGGATCATGAACTTGGCGAGCGTGATCCCCAGACACCCCATCAGCGCATCGATCTACCTTAAGTGCGGGTTATGGACCGACCATTGACGGCGATATAGTAGTTGAACTAATGGATACCTCGCGGCCGGTCCGGCTGCCTGGCTTGGAAAGCTTTTGAAACGGCGGTATGCTACGCCGCGTTTTTACAGAAGGGGTCTGAAGAATGGCAAATGGTGCTGTTGCTGAGGCGGTTAATCCCGCTGCCGCGGTCGGCGTGACGCGCCGCCGCGACGCCTGGTGGGTCCAGCCGTTGGTCGTATTTCTGGCGCTATCGGGCTTTGTCGTGTATGCGACATGGGCCGCTTTTCAAGGTAAGAATTACCGCTACACCGGTGGTGGCGCGAATTACCTATCCCCGTTTTATTCCCCCGAACTGGTCGGCAACCCGCACTATTCGTGGTTCGGCGGCCGGCCTGGGTGGTGGCCCGGATGGCTGGTTTTTTCTCCGGCGCTGCTGATCCTGCCTTTTCCCGCCTTCTTCCGGCTGACCTGCTATTATTATCGTGGCGCTTATTACAAGGCGTTTTGGGCCGATCCACCATCCTGCACGGTCAAGGAGCCGCGCAGCCATTACCGTGGCGAGTCCGCCTTTCCGCTGATTCTGCAGAATGTCCATCGCTATTTTCTCTATATCGCGATCCTGTTTATCGCCGACCTCGCCTATGACGCGTGGACCAGCTACTGGTTTATCAACCCATCTACGGGTCAGGCCCATGTCGGGATGGGAATCGGCTCACTGGTTTTGACCATCAACGTGCTGCTGCTGGCCGGCTATACGTTCGGATGCCATTCGATGCGCCATTTGTGCGGCGGCCGCATCAATAAGCTGTCCGAATGCCCGATGCGCAGCCGGATCTATGGATGCGTCAGTTCTTTGAACTCCCGTCATATGGCCTGGGCGTGGCCGAGCCTGGTCTTTGTCGCATTCAGTGACCTTTACGTCAGGCTGTGCTGCATGGGGGTCCTGACGGACTGGAGGATTTTCTAATGGTCCAGTACGACACCCATGAGCACGATGTGCTGGTGATCGGAGCCGGCGGCGCAGGCCTGCGCGCCGCGATCGAGGCTTCGGCCCAAGGCGCCAAGGTCGGACTGGTCTGCAAGTCGTTGCTGGGGAAAGCGCACACGGTGATGGCGGAGGGCGGCGTCGCCGCGGCGCTGGCCAACGTCGATGACCGCGATAACTGGAAGGTCCATTTCGCCGACACCATGCGCGGCGGACAGTACGTCAACAACTGGCGTATGGCGGAACTGCACGCCAAAGAGGCTCCCGACCGGGTGCGCGAGCTGGAGGCGTGGGGCGCGGTGTTCGACCGCACCAAAGACGGCCGCATCCTGCAGCGCAACTTCGGCGGCCATCGCTATCCCCGCCTGGCTCATGTCGGCGACCGCACCGGTCTGGAGATGATCCGAACACTGCAGGACTACGGTATCCATAAGGGTATCGATGTGTTCATGGAGTTCACCATCATCGGTTTGATCAAGGACGGCGCTCGCGTTGCGGGCGCCTTTGCCTACGATCGCGAGCGCGGCCTGTTCCATCTGTTTACCGCCAGGGCCGTAGTTATCGCGACCGGCGGAATCGGCCGCGCTTACAAGATTACCAGCAACAGTTGGGAATACACGGGCGACGGGCAAGCGATGGCTTACGACGCCGGCGCCGATCTGATGGACATGGAGTTCGTCCAGTTCCATCCTACCGGCATGGTGTGGCCGCTGAGCGTTGCCGGGATCCTGGTTACCGAGGGCGTGCGCGGCGAAGGTGGTATCCTTAAAAATAAGGACGGCCACCGTTTCATGTTCGACGATATTCCTGAGAATTATCGTCAGCAGACCGCCGACAATGAAGAGGAAGGATGGCGCTACTGCCAGGGCGACAAGAACGCGCGCCGCCCGCCCGAACTGCTTACCCGCGACCATGTCGCACGCTGCATCGTGCGCGAAATCAAGGAAGGACGCGGCAGCCCGCATGGTGGCGTCTTCCTCGACATCGCCTGGATCAAGAAAAAAATTCCCAACGCCGAGGAGCACATCAAGCGCAAGCTCCCCAGCATGTATCATCAGTTTTTGAAGCTGGCCGACATCGACATCACCAAGGTTCCGATGGAGGTTGGTCCAACCACCCATTACATGATGGGCGGCATCAGGGTTGACGGGGACTCGCAAATGTCCACCGTGCCGGGCCTGTTTGCGGCGGGCGAATCCGCGGCTGGACTGCATGGCGCGAATCGGCTGGGCGGAAATTCGCTGTCCGACCTGCTGGTGTTCGGCAAGCGCGCCGGCGAGTACGCGGCTAAGTTCGCCAAGGAAAACGGACCGGTCGCAGTCGATCAGCGTCAGATTGAGGAGCTGGGACGCCGGGCATTGGCGCCGTTTGAGGAGAATTCAGGCAACCACGAATCGCCTTACCAGATTCAGAAAGAGCTGCAGACCCGGATGCAGGAGTTGGTCGGAATCGTGCGGCGCGAGGATGAGATGAACCAGGCGCTGGAGCTGATCGGCGAACTCAAGGAGCGCGCCAAACACGTGCGCGTCGAGGGCAACCGGATGTACAATGCCGGTTGGCACCTTTCGATCGATCTCCACAACCTGCTTACGGTGTCTGAAGCGATCACCCGCGCGGCCCTGGTGCGTAAAGAAAGCCGCGGTGCGCATTTCCGCGACGACTATCCGAACAAGGACAACACCCTGGGCGGCTTCAATGTCGTGCTGCGCAAAAGCACCGAGGGAATGAAGGTCTCGATGGAACCGCTGCGTGAGATGCCTGCAGAACTAAAACAGATTATTGAGGAACAACAGAAGTGAGCTCGACTGCAACATTCAAAATATGGCGCGGTGACGCCAACGGCGGCGAGTTCCGCGATTATCAGGCGCGAGTTGACGAGGGAATGGTCGTGCTCGACGCCGTCCATCAGATCCAGGCCGAACAGGCTCCCGATATGGCCGTGCGATGGAACTGCAAAGCTGGCAAGTGCGGCTCATGCAGTTCGGAGATCAACGGTATGCCCAAGCTGATGTGCATGACGCGCCTCAGCGACCTGCCGCTGGACCAGCCGGTCACGGTCGAGCCGATGCATACCTTCCCGATAATCAAGGACCTGGTCACCGATGTTGCCTGGAACTACAGGGCCAAAAAGATGATCAAGCCGTTCAGCCCGCGTCCGCCCGACGCGCCTGACGGCACCTGGCGCGTCGCCCAGGCAGACATCGAGCGCATCCAGGAATTCCGCAAGTGCATCGAATGCTTCCTGTGCCAGAATGTCTGTCACGTGCTGCGCGAGCATCATCTGGAAGACAAGTTCATCGGGCCGCGGCTGCTTACTTTCACCGCCGCCCTGGAGATGCATCCGGTGGACATCGAGGACCGCCTGTACGATTTGCGCAAGCTTGACGGGATCGGTTACTGCAACATCACCAAGTGCTGCACCAAGGTCTGCCCGGAAGAGATCCACATCACCGACAATGCGATCATCCCGCTCAAGGAACGGGTGGTGGACCGCTTCTTTGATCCGGTAACTCGCCTGATGAGAGCAATCACCGGTGACGGCAAAAAGTAGGCGCCTCGCTATGGGGAATACGTACGCTTTCGCGACAAGCGATCAATCATGCAGGAGCGGGCCCCGAGCATGCGGACCGTCCCGCCGCCATGAATAATGAGCGCGCCTATCCCATCCTTTCCCCTACCAGGGGGAGGATGGGATGAGGGTGATTGTCGGGAAACTCACTGCATCACCTGGTCGAGGCCGGCGGGAGTGGCATAGCGCTCGACGTTTTTGTACTTCGCCGCCACATCCTCGGTAAATCTCGCCGGTTCCATCGGCACCGAGATGCTGGAATGCACGTTTTGCAAATCCCACAGCTCGGACCATGCGCCGGCGGGTAATGCCAACTGCTCGCCATTGGTACCGGGTACCGTCAGCGGATAATTGACCTCGGGACCAGTCTTCCACAGTTTGCCGTTCTTGTCGTAAAGGTCCACCCAGCCTGGAGCCATGGTGTCTTTGTCCACGTAAAGAACGCGACGGGAGTAACAATAGCCTTTGGCATAAGAAGGGACGGGTCGGATGTCAATCACGTAGGCGTCGCGCAGTTCCCATTTCGCATACTGGGGGCGCGGCCACATCAAAGGTGGATATGCGATCCGCGTGAACTCCGACTCCGCGGTGCTGTTGATGAAGGGGCGGGCAGAATGCATGACCATCAGGATTTTACGGTCGCCCAGCGATTTGGCGGTGAATTGAGGGATCTGGATGTTCAACAGATTGATGTCGTCGGGGGTGTAATCACCGCCCACCAGCGGAGAGCAGCGCGCGGCGGTGGACAGCCTCAGCGAGCGCCGCAGCGACGGCAGAAATACATAGTTCTGCTGCTCTTCGGTCAGATTATCCGGCACAATGACCAAATTGGTAGTATATTTGGATTGCTCGGGTTGCAGCACCTCGAGATTGGCAACAGTAAACATATCGTCCGCGCCGGGATAAAAAGGCGGCAGACCGACGTCGCTGATGTGTCGAAATTTGAAATTGACCTCGCCCACCACGGTGTTTGTGATATTACCATAGCTGTCGATCTCGGCGTTCCCCACCATTCCGGTCATAACCCAGGGCTGGTAGCGGTACCATGTATCGAACAGGATCTGCTCTCCACGTTCGGGACCGGAGGGCTTGGGGAATGGCATCCCGGCCACGTAGTCCCTGAGCAGAAATCCGCCTCCGGCCATCCGCACCATCTTCACCTGCCCGGCGTACTTTTCGGTGTCCTGGAGGTATTTGGCGGGCAGATGAATCGGCACTGCCGCCGTGACTTGCATGACCGCATCCGGCGGCATCCTCCATGCGTACTTGCCGGCGAACAATTCCTGCATGCCCAAAGGCATCGACTCTTTGTATTGCTGCCAGTTCTGAGTCGTGATGTTGGTTCCGGGAGCCGGATCAGCCCAGGCCAGGCTTGAAATCACAGCCAGCGCTATCATGGAGCCCAGCAACTCCTTCGTACGCATAAGCCGCCTCGCTATATGTTTACCTACGTGATCAGCGAAATCAGCGATTCCAAAGATCCGCAGCGATGCCGACTATCCGTTTTTCTATCGCCGTTCGAACCAATTAGCCTATCCAATAGTATAAATGTGCTCCTAAGGGCAACGATTCAGTCGCTTCTTAAGGCCGCAAATATCTCGATAGGTGACCTGACGATAGGTTGGGGCTTGCGGCTGTGCCGGGATGGCCTGGAGACAGAATCCGTTTTGTCCTAAGCCGGCGCGCAGGCTGTGCCGCGCGCGGATTCGATCAGACGGGGCCGGGTTTTGGGGTTTGCTGAACCGGCTGATGGGCCAGCTCGGGGTTAAAGCGCTGCGCTTTGCGCGCCACGCCGATTGCGGCGGACGGCGGGCATCGCTGCGCCGTATCCAGACTCACTTGCTGGTTGTGGCCGCTCAGGAGATCCGTCTGCGGGGAATAAGCTTGACCGGCGAGAGGGATGGCGTGACCCGGGCCAATGCGTACTTGAAGACGAAAGTCGGGGTCGCCGCCCCCGGCAACCCATTGCGCCAGCGTCTCCAGCAAGGGATCGTGGTAGGGGCAGGACATCTGTCTGAGCAACCGCGCAGTGACAAGCCTTTCCGTGGCCAGGCGGCTTTCTTCCAAGGTGGAAGCCTCGGTCTTGCTCAAGGTCAGCCGTGTTTGTGCGTTTGTGCCTGGGTGAATTGGAGATTTGCTCGGCTAAGCCGGGTAGAGGATTCCGTGGTAAACAACGTGCTTGCGGTGGTACCAACGGACTGGACTAGACCCGCCGCCTCGGTCGGAACCAATGCCGCCAGCGCAAGCGGATAAGCACACGATTGCGATCACATAAGCAATTGCTTTTCGCATACAGATAGCATCGGCTCAGAGCGGTTGCCCATCATCCGCGGGGGGCGAAACCTGCGTCCGGTCGTGGAGCGGCATCGCTTGCGATAATGGTACCGCAGTTTGCCGATTATCTTTTGCCACTTTTACGCTGTTTAGAAGCGTAATTTTCGCGATCCGGAGGGTCAGTTCGCCGCACTCGCGAGATCGATCTGTCTTTGCCCGACTTCGAGCGCGATCGCTTGCTGCCGGCTGACAACCTGTCGCGCCTTCGCCCAATTAACCGCCTGAGCGAGTTTCGCGGACGCCGCTGCCGCACGCGCCGCAGTTTCGGCGCCGGGCGCTTGATCGTAAATGTCGGGGTCGGATTCCAGAAAAATCCGGCCGTCCGGAAGAGAAGTCACGCTCAGCGGTTGGTATATGATTTTGACTTCCTCCCCGACAAACACCTGATGGAACAGCGCCTCGATATCGGCCGCGCCGAGCCTGATGCAGCCGTGGCTGACGAAATGATAAATCGACGACGGGCGATCGGTGCCATGGATCAGGTAGCCCGGCGCGCTGAGGAAGATCGCGTACTTGCCGAGCGGATTATGGGGACCGGGTCCGATCCGGGTAATTACATGTTCACCGCGGTCCTTCATCACGCGCTGGATCGAGGCCGGCACGATCCAGGGCGGGTTTTTCACCTTCCCGACTATCTGAAAGTCGCCGACCGGTGTCGGCCACGACGGGCGGCCCAATGCGACCGGATAGGCGCCTATCAGCACGCCGTCGTCGAACACGAACAGCAGCCGTTGCGGAATGTTGATCAGAATTCCGGTATCCAGTCTCTGCGGAACAACGTGTCGGTCATCGATTTGCACAATCTGGCCAGGTCTCAGGACCTGACCGGGCTTGAGGTGATTGGACGAGGCCAGCACCGATACCGGCACACCATAGCGGCTGCTCAACCGGTTCAACGTATCTCGGGGTTGAACCACGTAAGCAAAATCCGCCCCCACCAAATCCCCATACGGGCCAGTCCGCAATCCGGCAAAACTGCGGCTGGACAAGCCGGAAACAATCGTGACCGCAAGCACAACAGCGGCCCAGCGCGAGAGTCTGGCGGCGTTCATCAGGCAGGACACCTCGCACTGTTTTCGACGACATACGACGCCTGAATGTTCAAAAATTCGACGCCGGCTCTGCTCAACAGTATGCGGAAGGTCTGATGCGGGACGTCAGCAATCCAGGCGGCCCATCTGACGCAGCGCTTCGTACACCACGATGGAAACCGCGTTGGAAAGGTTGAGGCTGCGCACGCCGGCTTCAATAATCGGAATGCGAAAGGCAGGACCGATACCGCTGCTCAGGATCGTCCGCCCCAGCCCCCTGGTCTCGCTGCCGAACATCAGGAAGTCGCCGGGCGCGAACTGCGCTTTTACGTACGATGTCTCGGCGCGGGCCGAAAACAGCTTGAAGCAGGCACCGGCGTGAGCGGTCAGGAAGTCGTCGATCACGGTGTAAGTCCGCAAGTCGACCAGCGGCCAGTAATCCAGTCCGGCCCGGCGCAGATAGCGATCTTCAAGCGAAAATCCGAGCGGGCCAACCAGATGCAGCCGGATTCGGACGGCGGCCGTCAGGCGCGCGATCGATCCGGTGTTCTGCGGTATCTCGGGCCGCACCAGGACCACATTGAGCAGCGGTTCGCTCACTTGGCGGCGATGTCCGCAGGTTGTGCGCGCCCCACCGGGTAACGTTTTCCGGCCACCGTAAAAAAGAAGTTGCCCTCGTTGTCCATGTCCAGGCACTCGCTCAGATGGTAATAAGCCGGGCGCAGAAACCTTGCCTGGAAGCGTCCATTTTTGACCCGGCAGTAAAGGACATTATCGGCGCCGACTTCAAGCGAGGAGGCGTCCAGCGGCTCACGGCTATCGTCATTGAGAAGCACGGTGAACCCGTTCCGGGCGTCTCCCTCCACGGATTTGACGACGTACGGCGTATCCTCGACCGTAATAGGGGCGCGCTCGTCGCCGATCTGAAGGAAGTAGCTGCCGTCGGGGTTGCGGCTGATGCTGCGGCTGAACAGCAGCGCGATGCGGGGATTGTCGATCCGCTCCTCGTCGGTATACCAGTTGCCGTCGCGTCGGAAGGAGATCTTTCCCGACTCGACGGCGTAAAAGCCTGCGCGTGGCATGATTTACCTGCGTCGGCTGTCGAGGACGAAGGTCACCGGCCCGTCGTTGACCAGTTCCACCTCCATCATCGCGCCGAACTCTCCTTCTTCTGTTAGTATGCCCGCCGCGCGGCATTGGGAAAGGAAATACTGGTACAGCTCGCGGGCGCGGGCTGGCGGCGCCGCATGAGTGAAGGAAGGGCGGCGGCCAGCGCTGGTGTCGGCCATCAGGGTGAACTGCGAAACCACCAGCAACGCGCCGCCGGCGGCTGCAAGGTCAAGGTTCATCTTGCCGGCCTGATCGGCAAAAATCCGCATCCGCGCGATCCGCTCGGCCAATTCCCGGGCGTCGGCCTCGGTATCCTCGGCGGCGATCCCAAGCAACACCACCAGACCGCGCTCGATACGGCCCAGAAGGCGGCCGGCGACGCTGACCTGTGCGTGCCTGACTCTTTGAACAACCGCGCGCATGCCAACGTCTTTATAGCGATGGAGCGGATGCCGCAAAAGCTCGGAGGATGGCTGGCGACCGGGCCTGCAGTCTGTCTATATTATTGAGGCACCATGATTCCGATTCTGTTCCGCCTGGGCCCGATAACGATTTACAGCTACGGGCTGATGATGGCTTTGGGCTTTATCGCGGCCGATCTGATCTGCGCCAGCGAGTTCAAGCGTCATGGCTACAAGGCTGAATGGGCTTCGACGCTGATCCTGTGGACGGCGGTTTGCGGGATCGTTGGCGCCCGCCTGTACGATGTCCTGAACAATTGGTCCCAATATGCCGCTGATCCGCGGACGATCATTTTCTCCGGTTCGGGCTTTGTCTGGTATGGCGGCCTGGCGGGCGGTCTCATCGCCAGCTTTTTCGTCGCCCGCTATTACAAAATCCGCTGGTTGGTGCTGGCCGATATGGCGGCGCCGGCGCTGGCCCTGGGGCATGCAATCGGGCGGCTTGGATGCCAGTTGTCGGGCGACGGCGACTGGGGCACAGTTTCCAATCTGCCGTGGGCGATGGCATACCATCGCGCAATCGTGGGCTGGAACGGCCGCACAGTGATGGTCCTGCGCAACAACCATCTCGTAGCCGCTCCTGGATGCACCGACAGCGGATGCGCGCCTTGGGTGCGGGTGCATCCCGCTCCGGTTTATGAGACCATTCTTTATACCGGGGTTTTTCTGTTCCTTTGGTCAATTCGAAAAAAAGCGCACATCGACGGCCAGATCTTCTACCTTTACCTTTTTCTGGCGGGCGCCTGCCGTTTTCTGGTCGAATTCGTCCGCGTCAATCCGCGGGTGCTGTGGGGATTTTCCGAAGCCCAGATCATAGCGTTACTTATGATGACGGTTGGGACTGCCGCATTCGCCTGGTCCAGGGTGACGGCGCCTTCACGCGTGGCCGCCAAGCAGGCGGCTTGAGATCTGCTGAAAGATGAAGAGCAAGACTCTGTCGGTTCTTGGTATTTCGCTGGTAATGGCGGGAGTGCTATTTTTTGCCTTCCGGGCGTTGTATCCGGCCCTGATTGCAAATAATCAGGATAATAACAGTGAGGTGCCGGTGGCAGCCGGGGACATGGCTGCCGATTTTAAGCTTCAAAGCCTCTCGGGCAAACAGGTAACGCTCTCATCGTTGCGCGGCAAGGTGGTGTTTCTCAACGTCTGGGCGACATGGTGTGGGCCATGCCGGGAAGAAATGCCCTCGATGGAGACGCTGTACGAGCATTTCAAAAACCGCCCCGACTTCGTCATTCTGGCGGTCAGCCAGGATCGGCGGGGGCGCGCCGCCGTGCAGCCGTTCGTGGAACGAAATCACCTCCATTTTGACGTGCTGCTCGACCCTGATAACGTGGTGGGCGACGCCTACAACGTCAGCGGAGTGCCCGAAACTTTTATCATCGATCGCAAGGGCCGCATTGTCGCCCACCATATGGGCGCGTTTGACTGGTCTCAAACCGACGTGCGGCAGGCATTGAACGAACTGCTCGATAGCAAGGAGGGCTAGACCGAAGGCGGCTTCACAGCCGCAGCGGTATTCTTTTTAACGGGTCAGGAAATGGCGACTTTGAAGAAACACAGATGGCTTATCAGCATCGCGATCGGTGCAATCTTCTGCATCGTCGCGGTACAGGAATTGACCGTACGGCGCGCCCAGGCCGTGTCTGACAGTTCCTACGAAGAACTGGAAACCTTCGCCAATGTGCTGGCGATCGTCCAGAAGAATTACGTGGAACCGGTCACCACCAAGCAGCTCATTAATGGCGCAATCACCGGGATGCTGGCTTCGCTCGACCCTCATAGCGCCTACCTCACTCCTGAACTCTACAAAGACCTGCAAATCGAGACGCGCGGCAGCTTCGGCGGACTCGGAATCGAGATTACCATCAAAAACGGCGTGCTCACCGTGGTATCGCCGATCGAAGACACGCCAGCTTACAAGGCGGGTATCAAACCCAACGACCAGATCATAAAAATCAATTCCAATTACACCAAGGACATGACCCTGACCGACGCAGTCAAGGCGATGCGCGGGCCCAAGGGGAGCAAAATCACCCTGACCATCCATCGCGAGGGCGTGCCGGAGCTTTTCGCGGTTCCGATGATCCGCGACGTCATCAAGATCAAATCGGTCAAAGCCAAGGAGCTGCCCGGCGGCTACGACTATATCCGCGTCTCCACGTTCCAGGAGCATACCGACGATGACGTCGAAGCGGCCTTGCAGAAGTTCAACAAGGAGAACAACGGCAAGATCAAGGGTCTGGTGCTCGACCTTCGCGACGATCCCGGCGGCCTGCTCAATCAGGCGGTGCATGTCGCCGACGATTTTCTCGACGGCGGAATGATCGTCTATACCGAGGGCCGACTGGAGAGTCAGAAGCAGAAGTACCTCTCCCACAAGAAAAGTGATTTTTACGACTACCCGATGGTGGTGCTGGTCAACGGCGGCAGCGCCAGCGCCAGCGAGATCGTGGCGGGCGCCCTTCAGGATCATCGCCGCGCCGCGATCGTCGGCACCCAGACCTTCGGCAAAGGCTCGGTGCAGACGATTCTGCCGCTGGATGACAAGTCCGCGCTGCGCCTGACGACGGCGCGCTATTTCACCCCAAACGGACGTTCGATCCAGGCCGTCGGCATCACGCCCGACGTGGTGGTGGAGCAACCCAAGCTGATCCAGGCGTCAGCGGAGGTTCCCGGCGATCAGGACGATGAAACGATTCGCGAAAGCGATCTGCCTCATCACTTCACCAATCGCCAGTTCAACCCCAATGGGACGTCACCGGCCGCTCCTCAACCCAAATCCGGCGACAAGAACCAGGAAGCCGCGGTCCTGCCTCATCCCAAGCCGGCCAAGGACGTCCAGTTGGATAAGGCCATCTATCTGCTCAAGCACTGGAAGACCTTCCAGGAGCAACTGGCCAAGAGCGAGAACCTGGCTTCCAGGTAAGCAAAGCCAGCAGGCAATAAGAAGAGGCATCACGGCTTAGGGCCGCGAGTTTCAGCGGCCGGCGATTTCATTCGGTCCGCAACCGAGGTCGAAAAAGGCGTCGCGGGCTAATGGATTCGTCACCTTGGTAGCGAGGATGGGGAAGGCTGGAAAGCCTTCCCCATCATTTTGATTTCCATGGCCTCCTCCGGTCGATCCGCGGATGTGACCGGCGGCGGCGGTGTGTGCTAAGGAAAGTGGGCTGTTTGCGCCAGTTGAATATGATTGAGCGGCGCCGCCTGGGCAGAACGCGACGGCTCGCAAATTGACCTCAGGAGTATCGGGTTGAAATTTGGCTATCTGGAATTTCTTCAGCTTCCCAAACCATGGGAACCGGACTCGGAACATCGCGCGTGGAAAGAGGGACTGGATCGCGTAGAGAGCGCCGACCGCGCCGGACTCGACCATTTCTGGGAGGTGGAGCATCACTTTCTGGAGGAGTACGCGAGTTCATCGGCGTCGGAAAGCTTTCTCGCCGCCGCCAGCCAGCGCACCAAACGAATCCGTCTGGGCTCGGGCGTTACGCTGGTCGCGCCCGCTTACAATCATCCAGCACGCGTGGCCGAACGGGTCGCAGCGCTGGACCTGATGAGCGACGGGCGCGTCGAGTTCGGCACCGGCGAATCCACTGCCTTCGCGGAACTGGACGCATTCCATATATCGCGCGCTGACAAGCGCGCGATTTGGCGCGAGATGGTGCCGGTGATTGCCCGCATGATGGTCGAGACGCCTTTTCGCGGTTACCAGGGAAAGTACTTTTCGATGCCGCCGCGCAACGTCGTGCCCAAACCGTTGCAAAAGCCCCATCCCCCGGTCTGGATGGCGGTGTCGCGCCAGGAAACTATCCTGCTGGCCGCCTCCTATGGCCTGGGCGTGCTCAGCTTCGGATTTCTGTCGCATGTCGAGGCGGGAAATTGGACCCATCAGTACTACGAGGCGCTCAAGGAATGCCGCCCGCTCACCTACCGGGTCAATCCGAACGTGGCGTTCCTGAGCTTTTTGATGTGCAAGCGCGACGGCGCCAAAGCGATCGAACGCGGCCGCGCCAATGAGGGCCTTTTTACCTTCTACTCCAAGCATCACTACGTGGACGGACACCACCAGCCGGCGGCGACCAATCTGACCGCGCAGTACCAGGGTTTGTCGCAGCGGCACAAAGACCTCTTCCACTCCAACTTCACCAGTTGCTTCGGCACGCCTGACGAAATCCGCAAAATCCTGCTCGCCTATGAAGAGGCGGGCGTCGATCAGATCATGTTCATTCTCCAGTACGGGCATTTGCGCAACGACGAGGTGCTGGAATCGCTCGATCTGTTCAGCAAAACCGTGTTGCCCGAATTTAAGGAGCGCGAGGAAATACGCGCGCGCCAAAAGGCGCGCCAGCTTGAACCTCTAATCGAAGCGGCGATGAAACGCCGAATCCAGCCTCGCACCGACTGGTATCCCGAAGATTATGCCTACGATGCCGACGGTGCGCTCGTGTCGCATTACGGCTTTGGCGGCGAAGCCAGGGAGGCGCAGTCCAAAACCAAATAGTCAGAGGAGGGAGGGAAATGGCCGCGGTCAATTCCAAATCGCAGGTGGCTCGCGCGAAGCTGAGCCATCCAATCATAGATTCGGACGGGCATTTCACCGAGTACATTCCGATTCTGCGCGAATACCTGGTCAAGCACGGCGGGCACGATCTGGAGCGGGACTTCTTTGCGGAGTTCAGGAAAACTCCACTCAGCACTGAATGGTACCAGTTGTCATCCGAACAGCGCCGCGATCGATGGGCCAAGCGGCCGCCCTTTTTTGCCACCCCGGCGGAAAACACTTTGGACCTGGCGACCTCCTTTTTCCCCAAGTTGCTATACAGCCGGCTGGATGAGATCGGGCTGGACTATACGGTCTTGTACCCAGGGATCGGTTTCGTCGCGCAGCTTTTCCCCGATGACAACATCCGGCGCGCCGGCACCCGCGCGCTCAATGACTACTATGCCGACGCATTCGGTGAATTCGCCGATCGAATGACGCCGGTCGCCTCGATCCCGATGCATACTCCGCAGGAAGCAATCGACGAAATGGAGTACACGGTGCGCGAGCGCGGTTTCAAGGTTGTGCTTTTTCCCAGCTACATCAGACGCCCCATTCCCGCGCTCGCCCGCAAGTGCCCCGAGGCGAACCTTTACGCCTATCGCCTGGACACCTACGGCATCGATAGCGAATACGACTACGACCCGGTGTGGGCAAAATGCCTTGAGCTTAAAGTTGTGCCCACGTTCCACAGCCCGGGCGAGGGCCTGGTGAACCGCAATTCGATTTCGAATTACGTTTACAACCACATCGGTCATTTCGCCGCCGCCAGCGAAGCCGTATGCAAATCGTTGTTTCTGGGCGGCGTCACGCGGCGCTTTCCTCAACTCAAGTTCCTGTTCCTGGAGGGCGGGGTAGGATGGGGCCGCACGCTGCTGTCGGATCTGAAATCGCACTGGGAGAAGCGCAATCGCGATGCGGTAATGAAATTCGATCCGGCCAGGATCGATCGCGAGCAATTCCTCGATCTTTATCGACGTTTCGGCGGCACTTTGTACCGCGAGAGTGTGACGCTCAAGGACACCGCTCATTTCGTGGCTCAGCGCCAGGACCCAAAGGATATCGATGACTTCGCGCCGTGCGCGATCCAGCGCGCCGAGGACATCCGGGACTTGTTCGTCCCCAGTTTCTATTTCGGATGCGAGGCCGACGATCCTGTCACCTCGTCGGCATTCGACGCCAAACACAACCCGTTCGGCGTCCGCCTAAACGCCGTGTTCGGTTCTGATATCGGCCATTGGGACGTCCCGGATATGACTGAAGTGACGCAAGAGGCTTATGAAGCCGTGGAGCACGGGTTGATCACCGGCGATGATTTCCGGGAATTCGTGTTCGCTAAACCGGTAGAACTGTGGACCGCATTGAATCCCGATTTTTTCAAGGGCACCAGGGTGGAAGGAGCCGTCGCCGAATTTTTGCGCGCCGCGTAGTCCGCGCCGGTCACACGCGACGCGCCACCTTACTTTTGATTCTGAAATAGAGAAATAAGAAGGCGCGAAAAAAGACTCGCGCATCGACGACAGGCGGGAACGCCTGTCCCGGCAAGAAATAAAATTTATTCCAAAACCTGGTCAACGATTCGCTTCAGACGATCCGAATAAGGTTGCGCTAGTAGGGCAACTCGATCTCCGCGGTACCATCGAGCAGCACTACACCGTCCTGATTGGTCATGCGCACTTTCACCGTGACTAGCGGCGCGCCGAAGGCGGATTCGGCCTCTTTGGCGGTGACTTCGCCGTCGGTATAGGTCACGTCACCCTCAAATGGCGGCGAGCGGAACTGCGACTTGGAGTGCCTGACCAGGCCGTCATTGCCGGCCCAGAAGGCCAGATAGTCAGTCACCCAGGCACCCATCGTGGCCCCGTAGCCGTAAGCTCGCGGCATCCCGATTTCGGTGGCTTTACTGGTATCGACGTGGCCGCGGGAAGGGCCCAGATAGAGCCCGTCGCGCTTGCGCGGATCGATTTTGGCCGCTTCCTCGTCAAAGCCGAATCCTTCCACCCATCCCGGGTCCTGATTGATCCACGGGTCCTTGATGCCGGGAGGCGCCACCCATTGAAAGCTGCCCCAGATATTGAACAGGAAGGCGCGATATTCAGTGGACAGCGATGCGATTGTGTGCGGACCGAGCGCGCGGCGCGGCAGCCGATCCCCGATTTTCACCTCCTCGAAATGCGGCGAGACGCCGAGCCGGTTCGACATGATCCAATCATGGCGCACCTGCTCGATGTCCAGCAGTTCTTCACGAGTCCAGCGGCGCATCGGCGGCACCTGCGCCGAATACATCCCGCGCCGCTCCGCCTCGGCGGCCAGGTAGCGGATACTGGTGGAGCGCTCGCGTGCGACCAGCGTGCCGTTCTGGTTGGTATGGGTGGTGTCGCCACGCGCGAACATGGTGGGGCCGGCGAATTTGGTTTCGACCACTTTGTAGTCGTGGAACCAACGCTGCTGGAACAGCCGGTCGCCCGGCCGGATCCGATGGCCGTAAAACCACCATTCCTCGCCGCCGAAAATCAGGTGCGAGCCCGGGATGCGGCCGACGCAGGCGGGCTGCACGCCGTGCCCGTAGTCCATCGCGACCGCGAAGGACTGCGGCGCCACGATGCCGCCGAATTTGGAGTTGCGGGCGAATTCTTCGTCCCAATGAATCGGATTGGGATAATCCATCGCCATTACCCATCGGCGGATATCGGTGGCGGAACAAGGCTCGATCAGTTGGCCGCCGCCCACCGGCTTGCCCACTCGATGATCGACATCGCTGAGATCGAGCTGCGGTTTGGTTTCCGCAGTACGGCTGGACATTTGTAAGCTCCCCGCAATGCTTGTTTGTCGGCTTGCGCCAAGCTTAAGCGCCGTCGTTGTAACACAACCAGTGCCGCCGGCAAAAGCAAAACATCTTAAGGGGCGTTGCGCAAAGCGCAACCACCTGTTTTGGGTTTCAGGATCGGTTTGATAGATGGAGAAGTAACGAATGGCTGGAGGCGTTTATGGATTTTTCCCTCAGCCCGGAGCAGGAGCAATTCAAAAAACAGGTCCACGACTTCATCCAGCAGCATCTGACGCCACAACTGCGCGACGAGGTCGAACGCGAGCAGTATTCGATCGGCCCGCTGGGGAAAAAATTCGTCCGCCTCATGGGACAGCAGGGATGGCTCGGGATCGGGTGGCCCCAACAATACGGCGGGCAGGGACGCGGCGCAATCGACCAGTGGCTGTTCCTCGAGGAAATGGACCTGGAAAGTCTGCCCACCGGCGGCCTGACCCTCAGTTCCGCGGGCCCGACCTTGATGCGCGTGGGCACCGAGGAGCAGAAGCGCGAATATCTGCCCAAAATTCTGACCGGCGAGATCGAGTTCGCGATCGGCTACACCGAACCTGAGGCCGGCTCGGATTTGGCCTCGCTCAAGACCCGGGCCGAGCGCGACGGCGACAGCTACGTGATCGACGGCCAGAAGATTTACACGTCAGCAGCTCATCACTCCACCCATATATGGCTGCTGGCGCGCACGGATCCGGACGCCCCCAAGCATCGGGGAATTTCCCTCTTCATCGTGCCGATCGACGCTCCCGGCATAACCATCCGCCCGCTGGCCACGATGGGCAGCGAACGCAGCAACCAGGTGTTTTTCAAACACGTCCGGATTCCTGCAGCCAACCTGGTCGGCGAGGAGAATCGCGGATGGTACTACGCCGCGATGGCGCTGGACTTCGAGCGGCTGATTCCGCATGCGCGCACGCAACGGCAACTGCAGGACCTGATCGATTACGCGAAAAACTCCGTGGTTGAAGGGCGGCCGCTCAGCAAACATCCGCGGGTCCGCCATGTCCTGGCGCGGCTGGCGGTGCAGGTCGAGGTGGTCCGCCTGTTCTCGCTGCGCAGCGCATGGATGATCGAAAACGGGAAGACCCCAAACGTCGAGGCGTCGATCCTGAAGGTCTTCATCAGCGAACTCAGCGAGCATATCGCCGTTGCCGCCCAGGACATTATGGGGCCCTATGCCGCTTTGCGCAGGGCGGATCGGCTGGCGCCGGCTAATGGACGGATCGAGAGACTTTACCGGGGTTTCCCGATGTCCAAGTTCGCTGGCGGCACCAACCAGGTGATGCGAAACATAATCGCGCAGCGTGGCTTCGGAATGCCGCGCAGCTGAGCCAGTTGGTTCGCCCAACTTCCACATCTTCAGGGAGGGTTTTTGCAATGCGGAGACTAAACGGAAAATCCGCAATCGTGACCGGTGCCGGCCAAGGCATCGGACGCGGCATCGCGCTGGTGCTGGCGCGCGAGGGCGCCGCTGTCGCGGTGGTTGACGTTAATCCCGACACGACCGCGTCAACCGCTCAGGAAATCCAAGGACGCGGCGGTCGCGCAATCGCCGTTGCGTGCGACGTCGGCGTGCGCGCGCAAGTCGATGCCGCTGTGGCCGCCGCGGTTAAGGCATTCGCAACGATCGATATCCTGGTCAACGACGCCCAGCGGATCATCGGTGAAATCAACGTCGAGGATATGACCGATGAGGTCGTCCAGCAGAGCATGCAGTCGGGCTTCATGGGCACTTTCTACTTTATGCAGGGCTGCTTTGCGTACATTCGGGACAGGGGCGGCAAAATAGTCAACGTGGGCTCGGCAGCCGGCACTGAAGGGATGGCCCGGTGGGGCGCTTATGCCGCGACCAAGGAGGCGATTCGCGCAATCACCCGGGTCGCGGCCAAAGAATGGGGCCGATACCGGATCAACGTCAACGCGATCTGTCCGGCCTCGATGACGCCCGCAATCGAACTGTGGATGAAGACCAACCCCGGCGATTTCAACGCCTCGCTTGCGCGCATCCCGTTGGGCCGCTACGGCGATCCCGAGAACGACATTGCGCCCGTAGTGCTGGCCCTGGTGAGTCCGGATTTCGACTTCGTCACCGGGCAGACCATCATGGTTGACGGCGGAGCCGCGATGCTGCGTTAGCTATCCCTTACGCCACGGTTCGTGGCGCGTATAATAAACCGTCCATCCCGCGGCTGCGCAGGCACAGGCGCAACCGCGCCGGCAAGAGAGGAACGAAGATGGAAGCAACGGGTCCACTTAAGGGAATCAAGATCGTGGAACTGGCGATGTGGGCGGCGGGGCCGATGGTTACCGGGATTCTGGCCGACTGGGGCGCCGACATCATCAAGATCGAGTCACCCGAGGGCGATCCCTACCGGGCGCTGAACGTTCATCCAGGAGTGCAGCCGGCAAACATCACCAATCCCAATTTCCGCGTCAGCAATCGCGGCAAACGCGACATCGTGCTGAACCTCAAGATCGAAGAGGGCCGGGCACTGGCGCGCGAGCTTATCGGCGCCGCCGACGTTTTTATGACCAACATGCGGCCCGGCGCGGTCGAGCGTCTGGGACTCGACTACGAAACCCTGCACGCGCTCTATCCGCGCCTGATCTATTGTCATGTCACCGGCTACGGCGACCGGGGCGAATGGCGCGATCGGGCAGGCTACGACGCCGGCGCGTTCTACGCGCGGGCGGCAGTGTGGTCGGCGCTGTTGCCGCCGGGCGATTTCCCCATGATGCGTTGCGGCGCCTTCGGCGACTATTACACCGCGCTGGCCGCGGCGGGCGGTATCTGCGCCGCGCTGGTCGGGCGCGCGAGCACCGGCAAGGGCCAGCGCGTGCTGGCCTCGCTGCTGCGCACCGGGGCGTACGCGATCAGCAGCGCGATGAATCTGGCTCTGCTCGGATATCCGCAGCGGCGCGCGGAGGGCCGCTCGCCTTCGTTCAATCCCTTGATCAACTGTTACCAGGACCGCGACGGCAAATGGTTCTGGCTGCTATGTCTGCAAGGCGACCGGTTCTGGCCCGGCACAACGCGCGCGATTGGGCGTCCGGAACTGCTCGACGACCCTCGTTTCAATTCCCTGGAAAACCGCGGCAAGAATTCGGTGGAGCTGATCAGGATTCTGGACGACATCTTTAAAACCAAAACCCTGGAGGAGTGGGGGCCAATCTTCGATCGCGAGGATGTCTGGTACACGCCCGCCAACGACCTTCCCAGCGCGCTCAAGGACGAGCAGATGCGCATCGCCGGATGCTTTACCAGGATGCCCACCAGCGAAGGCGAAGTCGAAGTCGTGCCGGCGCCGATCGATTTCAGCGAAATGCCCTGGAACATCCGCGCCGCGGCCCCTGAACTGGGCCAGCATACCGAGGAAATCCTGCTCGAAACGGGCCGCAGTTGGGAGGATATCGCCAAACTCAAAGAGCGCGGTGTCCTCGGTTGACAGGCTAGGCTTTACAGCTACCGACTCGCCGCTTCTTTTGCCGTTTGTAATCTAATCGGGCGAGGCAGGGACAATGAAACTCAAGGGACAGGTTGCGCTGGTTACCGGCGCGAGCCGTGGGATCGGCAAGCGGATCGCGATCCAACTGGCCGAAGAAGGAGCCGACATCGTGCTGGCCGCCCGCACTCTGCAGCCAGGTGGAGCACCCTATCCGGGAAGCATCGAAGAGACGGCCGCCGAGGTGCGCAAGCGCGGCGCGCAGGCCCTGGCGCTTGGGTGCGATCTCACCGTTGCGGAACAAACCGAACGGATGTGCCGCGCGGCGCTGGAGCGCTTCGGTCGCGTCGATATCCTGGTGAACAACGCACACCATCGCAGCGACCAGCACTACAGCATGTTTCTGGAGATCAGGCCTGATACCTGGCAGGCTACATGGGCCGCCAATGTGCTCTCGCCGGTGATCGCCTGCAGGACCCTGCTGCCGCAGATGATTGAGCGCCGCCGCGGCATGATCATCTGTCTTACATCTTCCGTAGTCTCAACCGAATCGCCCAATCTGCCCGGCAAAGGCGCCGTCAACGTTGTGTACTCCACCACCAAGGCTGCGCTTCATCGGTTCGCCCAGGGGTTGGTGAAAGAGGTCAGGGAATACAATATCGCGGTAATCCTGGTTGATCCGGGATTCGCGCTCACCGAGCGCATCGAGGTCGAAAGCCGGGGCCTGGGCGGGATCGACACCAGCCGGGCGCAATCGCCCGACGTTCCGGCCAAGGTGGTGCGCTACCTGTGCACCTGCCCCAATCCGATGTTCTTCACGGGAAAGACCATTTACTCCGGTCCGTTCGTCGAAGAACACAATTTGTAGAGAAAGGCTCCTGTCGCCATCGAAATGATCTACGGGCAGATCTACGCGACCTCGACCAACGATCGCGGGAAAAACAAAGCTGGGCGGCGCAACGCCGCACGGCACTCGTGATCGGTCTGCCGGGCAGCGCGGCGTCACCGCCTGGATTTCGGTAAGAGGGGATTTAGGATTTAAAAAATGTCCTCGCCGCGGGAACAACCAGTTACCGCTGCTGCGAAACGCTCTTCGCTTTGGCCTTGAAGTGCGGCAGCACGTAGCGGCCCATCAGCTCCATCGAACGCATTATATTGGCGTGAGGGATTGCTCCAGCCTGCTTAAGGCAGATTACCTGGTCCACTCCGGCGCTCTCGAGGCGTTCCAGCTTGCGGTTGACTTCGTCGGGCGTACCGACCACGACCAGCGGATGCTCCTTGAGCTGCGCATCCGGCGTGTCCCTGGGATCCATGTCCAGATCCATCGCGTGGCGCATATATTCGTAGGAGTAGAGTTGGCCCTTGGCGGCGAACGGTTTGAACAGTTCGGCCGCGTAATGCATGAACCAGCGGGCGCCGTCCAGGCCAACGCGCTCGTCGGCCTTTTTCTCCACCACGTGGCAGATAACCATCGTCGCAAAGATCTCGTTGACGAATTTGGGAATCTGATTGGAACGCCGGGCGCAGGCTTTGCGGAATTTGGCCAGCGCTTTTTGCAGCACTTCGAAATTGAAATTGAAGCTGAGCACGCCCAATCCCCGGTCACCCGCCAGTTCATAGCTGTCGGGCGCCACGCACGCCATCCACATCCGCGGATGAGGCTTCTGGATCGGCTTGGGGACCACGCGTCGCGGCGGAATCTTCATCAGCTTGCCGTCGTATTCGAGGATTTCTTCGGTCCACGCCTTGACGATTATTTCGGTGGCCTCGCGAACTTCCTCGCGGGTGCGCTCGTAATCGACGCTGAAGCCGTCGAGTTCCTGCACCGTAGTCGAGCGGCCCAGCCCGAACTCGACCCGGCCGTTGCTCATGATGTCGAGCACGGCCGCCTGCTCCGCCACCTTGATCGGATGATTGAACTGAAACGGCAGCAGCCGGACGCCGTGCGCAATGCGAATATTCTGGGTGCGCTGGCTGACGGCGCCGAAGAACACCTCAGGGGCGGAGCTGTGCGAATATTCCTCCAGAAAATGATGCTCGACTTCCCACACGAAATCGAAGCCCAGCCGATCGCCGAGTTCGATCTGCTCCAGCGCCTGCCAGTAGATATTGTATTCGCTGCGCTCGTTCCACGGCCGCGGCATTTCCATTTCAAAATGCAGACCGAATTCCATAAATTCCCCCGTCCCGAAAGGTAGGGCGAGCGGCCCCGCCCATTTTGCCGATGCAGACTCCGGGGCGGCGGGCGCGGCGGCCCGCGCCTGCCAGAACCTCTCATGAATGTGTCGTGGTTACGCGCAGCCTTGTCAAGTAAAGCGAAGCGATCTTCCACTTCCCATCCACTTTCCGATAGGTCTCCCGATAATGCCCAAAAGCGTGGAGCACCCGATTGGCGGAAGTGACGATGTCCTCCATAGCCCAAATTCCGGTTGCCGTGTTCTCCGACGTGAGCTCCAGTATCGGAGTGTGTCCCTGATGGACGGTTTGCGCCGGATGCAAAATCCCATAGGCCACGTGTTCCCGGATCTGATCGATCCCGACGTACTTCTGGCTGGCTTGGCCATCGCGTCCGCCGATCGAAGGCGCATTGTCCCACTGCAAGGTCGCATCGCGAGTGAACAGATTCAACCACGACTCCCAGTCCTTGGTGTCAAGGTAATAGAAGTAGCTTGCCTTCAGGTTTCTCAATTCCTCAAGGTCAACCAGCCGCTGTAATGGGTCCATCGTTCCTCCTCGTCATAAGCGTCCGCTGCGAGTGCTTTACTTTATCTCAGGCTTCGTGCGCAGCGGCAAACGCGCAACCGCGCTGCCCAGCGAACCAGGAATCGCAACTTTTTGACGGACGCAGCCATTCTTTAAATACCAGCTTCGTGGGCGATCGAATCGATCCGTGCTTCAGCAAGCCCTGACCGTTATACTGCGTGATCGCAAGGATCGCTCAAAAATGCCTCGGGTTACACCAGCAGACGGTCCGGTTGCCGTCACCGGCGCCTCGGGTTACGTGGGATCTCACGTGGTACTTGCTCTGGTGAAGCGGGGATACACAGTGCGCGCCTGCGTTACCGACTCAAGCAACCCGCGCAAGACCAGTTGTCTCATTGGCCTGAACCAGGGGGGTTATCCTGGACGCGTTGAACTCAGGACCGCAAATCTGTTTCGGGAAGGCGACTACGACGAAACCTTCACTGAATGTGCCGCCGTACTTCATGTGGGTGCCCCATTGGGATACCGCGGGACCAATGGACCCCGGCAGGTGTACGACGGTGCAGTAAACGGAACTGGAAACGTTATCAACTCCGTAAAGAAATCCGGCAATGTAAAGCGCGTTGTTTACACCAGTTCCTTTGCGGCTATCAACCATCCCGAAGCGCCCGGATACGTCTTCACTGAGCAGGACTGGGCCTCCGACAACCGGCTTGGAGATCCGGCCTGGACTCCCGACAATATCGACCGCAAGCCCGGCATCGCGTATGCGATGGGCAAGGTTGCGAGCGAGCGGATGGCATTCCGGATGGCGGCCGAGGATGGCCGGTTCGACGTCATATCGGTGTGTCCGAGCGTGGTTCTGGGCCCGCTGCTCTCTGCGGCTAATGGGCTGGCGGGTTCGTGGCAATACATCGTCGGCAAAATGCTGGCGGGGCAACCGTGCACGCGTGGCTGGCAATACCTTTGGAACATCGTGGACGTGCGCGACGTGGCACAAGCGCATGCTCTGATCGTCGAGAGTGACAACTGCGAAAACGGCAGCCGCTATCAATTGACTGCCTCGGATCGCGCCGGCGAGCTCAACGTGGAGGAACTGCAAACGCATTTGGCGCGTCTGTTCCCGCAGATCAATGTCGGGGGTCCGCCCAAAGAATATGCTGAGATCGTCACCCGGTTCGGCGGTCCATTTGACGGGCCTCGTGCTTACTGCGATCGCGCGCGCACAGAGCTCGGGCTCAAAACGCATCCAGTGGACGACACGCTGTTCGAAACCGGGCGCACGATGATCGAATTCGGACTGGTCAAGCCCGCACTGAAATAACCGGGTGTTTTGGGACGCGGGCTCTCGCACAAGGTCAACAATTGCGCAAATCTGGCGTCACGGGATTGGCCGGCTCTGACCGTGCCGTCCGCTACCTCGCGACAGGTATCGGTGCGAGCAAAGATCGCCGCGCCGCCTTCAGCTTTGACCTCAGCGGCGGTTCGCTCGCCGCCGTCGCGGTCGATGCCCGCCGCGGTCAGCTCTGCAACCTGAGCTTGAAGGTCTCGATCGCGTTGTCGCGCAGATAACGGCGCTTGACTTCTTCCTTGAGTGGAACCTCCCAGGCTTCCCGGGCGCAGCGATCCATGGGCAGCAGCGGATAATCACTGGCCCACATGAGTTTTTTGGCGCCGCGCGAATTGGCGAACTGCCACAATTCCTGGGGAACCCGTTTCGGCACCCATCCTGAGGTGAGCAGGTAAAAGTTCGGATATTTCTGCAGCAGGGCGATGCACTCCACATGCCACGGATGGCCGACGTGCGCGCCCACCACCGTCAGCTCCGGAAACGCCAGCAACACCTCGTCCAGATGCATCGGATGCTGCACCCAACCGGCCCCCTGGAAGGCTGGAAGCCCGACATTCATCCTGACCGGGACGCCCAATTCCACGCACTTCGCATAGATCGGAAAATAGCAGGCGTGATTGGGCGGCAGACCGACCCGCGCCGGCAGGATGAAGCATACGCTGAAGTTGTAATCGCGAATCGCGCGTTCGAGCTGGCGCACCGACTTCATCATACCGGTGGGATCGATCGCGACGGCGCCGAAGAAGCGCCCCGGGTATTTGGACATCATCCCGGCCACTTCCTTGCACACATTGTCGAACGCCGCTTCGTCGGTTTTCTGGCCGACGCGATAAGGATAAAACGGTCCCGGCGGAGTGTTGACGGTGATGATCGACGCCTGGATCGAGCACCGATCCATCTCAGCCACCATCTGCTCGAGCGTCGCTCCCTGGAATCTTTTCTCGCCGAACACTTTGGTGACGAACGGATCGGCCGGTATTTTCATCGACGGCGGATAGGCCACCGTATCAATCAGTTTGTACTCTCCTGCCATGAAGAGATCCTCCTCGCCTTTATCGAGATTCGGTACATCGGCGGCAGTCAAATGTCCACGTCTTACCCAGGTTTTGCGCCAGCGGCCGCGTTGGAAATAGCGCCTCCTCAGCGCAGGCCGCCGCAAGCGTTGATGCCCTCGCCGGTCAGCCACGCGGCGTCGTCGGAGGCGAGAAAGACGATGACCGGCGCGAATTCCAGGCGGGCGCAACAAGGACGGCGATGGTGAAATAGTCCGTGGGAGCGCGCCTCCAATCAGGCGGTCGCGGTGCAACTTCGTAAGAGGAGGGAAAACCGCTCGATCTGCTAGACTCCGGCGAACCAGTCGTAGCCTTGATTTTCCCAATAGCCGCCGGTGTTGTCCGGCAAAAAATTGACCTCGGTCAAATACTTTACCATCTTGTAACCGAGCTTAACCGCGGAATACAGGCGCAGCGGCGCGCCATGGTCGGGCCCCAGCGGATGGCCGTTCATTCCGTACGCGAGCAACGTCTGCGGATGCAGGGCGCTGCCCAGATCCCACGAGGACCAGTAGTTCGAGTCGAAGGATCGAAACTCCACGTATTTGACGCCTCGATCGAGCCCGGCGAGCGCGGCGATATCGCTTACGCGAACTCCGTACCATGACGCGACCGCCGACCATCCTTCGACACAATGATGCTGCACGCGCATTTCGGTGCGCGGCAACTTCTGCAATTGCTCCAGCGAAAGCGACATGGGCCGAGCAACCATCCCGCCGACCTTAAGCGACCAGTGGACCGGCGCCACCGGCATCGAGTCAGAAATGAAGTAGGTCGGAATCGCATCCTCGGGAGTCGCCGCGGATGCCGGTAATTCCGGCGCCAGGCGCCCGGGCGAGAAGAGCGCGGCTTCGAATTTTTCATTCCAGTCCTGCATTCCGCGCAGAAAACCGGCCACGGGATGGAAGCGGTCACATCCGGCCGCCAGCGAGGCCGCCGCCACGCTGATGAGGAATTTTCGCCTTGTCAGCAGGTTACTCATGTCTCCCTCCCGTGATCATGTACACGAATTCCCGGGGATGGAGGGCGACCAAAACCAGATGCGATGCGACGAACAGAGCCAGCAGGCAGAGCACGGCCAGATGGACCAGGCGAGCGCCGTCGTAGCCGCCGAACAACAGCGTGAGCCAATGCAATTGCACGGGTTTGTATAGGGCGAGCCCCGACAGAACCATGATCAGGCCAAATATAATTGCGCAAGTGTACGCAAGCCGTTGCAGGCCGTTGTAGAAATCAGGAGGAGGCGGCGTGCGCCGAATTCGCAGGTAATAGGCGAATTGCGCAATCGCATGGCGGGTGTCACGGCCGGGCTGGAACAAGCGCCGGCGCCATTCGCCGCTGGCGGCGAAATAAATCAGATAGATCAGACCATTGAGAACAAAGAACCACGCGATTGCGAAATGCCAATGACGCGCTCCCGCCAGCCATCCGCCAATTCTCAGCCATTGCGGCGGCGGCGTCCCCTGAAACGGATACCACGTGTATTGCCTTCCCTGTGGTCCGAGCGACGGATAAGCGGCGAAGATTTGCAGGCCGCTGCCGGCCATCAGAATCAGCAAAGGTACGTTCAGCCAGTGGGCGATACGAATGAGTAGTGGTTGACGGCTACGCCCTTTGCCTGAAGCCACTGGCACCGGCTCCGTACCGCCGTTTGGCCCCGCTTCTGGTTCGATATTATTTGCCTGGGTGCGCTCGACGTCCGAAACGCCGTTAGGCCGATCGCTGGGGGCTCTCGCAGGCATCTTGCAGTCACTCCCGGCTCAACGCTGAATCTATCGGTCGTTGCACGCGCGAATTATCTACCTGTTTCACCGCGGTCTCTCACGCGTGATCGTAAACCAGGCGTCCGGATTTGTCGAAGGTTACCAGCGTCGGTATATAACCTCGGTAATCCCGGGTTCACCAGCCGCAGCCGGCCGCAGGAAAGGGTGGCGCAAGAAAACCCTGATTCGGTTCGCTCCGGTCGATAGGCTCACTTTGCATCGGGAGAACAAGTAGCCTATTAAACAGCCGCAAAGGAGAACCAGATGAAGTTCATGTATTTTTTCATGCCGACGCTGCCGGCGACGCTGGAGGAACGCAGGACGCTGCGCCCCATCGCGAGCCACCCTGAACGCTGGCAGCAGATGATTGATGAGGTTGTGGAATTATCGCAGTTGGCCGAAGACGTCGGGTTCGAAGCGGTCAGCTTTCCTGAGCATCACCTGCACAGCGAAGGAATCGAGATCGGCAGTTTGCCGGTGCTCACTCAGCACGTGATCCATCACACCAAACGCATCAAGGTCGGCCCCATCGGCTACGTGCTGCCCGGATGGAACCCGCTGCGCCTCGCGCTGGAAATCGCCTGGCTCGACCAGCTGACCAAAGGACGCACGTTTGTCGGCTTCGCGCGCGGCTACCAGTCCCGCTGGCTGAACCAGATGGCGCAAAAAATCCATGTCGGCGCTACCAGCAGCGACAAAAGCGAGACCGACCGCATCAACCGCGAAGCTTTCGAGGAAGTTTTTCGATTCCTTAAACTCGCCTGGGGCGACGAGCCGTTCCGTTTCAAAGGCAAGTACTACGAATACCCCTATCCGCAGGAAGGTACGCCATGGCCGGCGCACGAGTGGACGCGTCAGTACGGCTTCCCTGGCGAAGTGGACGAGGCCGGGCGGATCCAGAAGATCAACGTGGTGCCGAAACCCTACCAGCGGCCTCATCCTCTCCTGTTCCAGGCCTTCTCGGTCAGCGAGGAGACCATACGATGGTGCGCGCGCGAGCAGATCATCCCCACGATCCTGCTGCCGCAGCCGCCCGTGGTGAGGAAATTTGCCGAGGCCTACCGCGAGGAATCACGTAACATCGGCCGTAATCTCAACCTGGGCGAGAGTATCGGCGTATTCCATAACGTCTATGTGGCGGATAGCGAGCAGCGAGCATTCGACCTCGCCGAGGCCGGCGTCGGCGGAGTGGTGTTCCCAAGATTCTGGCACTACTTCGGCTTTTCCGAAGCATGGCGTCTGCCTGAGGACGAGGCGCGCTACCCGTCAGGCAAGGTGATGCTGCCGGTGTCAGAAGTGACGATCGAACGCCAGCACCGCTGCGGATTCACCTATCTCGGGACCGTTGACAGCGTTCGGCGCCAGATCGACGCGATGGTCGAAAATATCCATCCCGAATGGTTCATAGTGCAGGGCGACCAAGGGCTCCTGCCCAAGGAGGAACTCCGGCGTCAAATCACCACCATCGGCAAACAACTGCTGCCGCGTTATGCCTGAGGGGTTGCGTCGAGCCCCCGGTCCGCACAAAGGAGCACAACATGCGCACGGAGCCATTCCGAGTCGCGATATCGGATCAGGTGCTGCAGGACTTGCGCGATCGTCTGACGCGCGCACACTGGCCGGCGGATTTTGGCAACGGCAATTGGGCCTACGGGACCAACCGCGAATACCTCCAGGAACTCGTCGACTACTGGATTCATCAATACGACTGGCGCAAGCACGAGCGGGAGATCAATAGCTTCTCGCATTACAAAGTTACGATTGATGACGTTCCCATCCATTATATTCATGAGCGCGGCAAAGGACCCAATCCGATCCCGTTGATTCTGAGTCACGGATGGCCGTGGACATTCTGGGACCTGCACAAGGTGATTCGTCCGCTTGCCGACCCCGCCTCGTTCGGCGGCGATGCGAACGATGCCTTCGACGTGGTGGTGCCGTCGCTGCCGGGGTTTTGCTTCTCGACGCCGCTGACCAAAACGGGGATCAACTGCTGGCGCACCGCCGATCTCTGGCTGGTCCTGATGCAGGAGGTGCTCGGGTACAGGAAGTTTGCTGCGGAAGGCGGAGACTGGGGAGCGTTTATCACCGAGCAACTCGGCCACAAGTATCCGCAGCATCTGATCGGGATATATCTCAGCCTTGCGGTGCCGATGGATTTTTTTGGCCGCCGCGCAATCAAAGCCGATGAATATGGCCCCGATGAGCAGGCGGCGCTGGCGCGCTCGAAGGAAGTGACGCCGTTCATCACCAGCCATGTTACGGTGCAGACGACCGATCCGCAGACGCTGGCCTATGCGATGCACGATTCACCGGTTGGGCTGTGCGCCTGGATCCTGGAGCGGCGGCGCAACTGGAGCGACTGCGGGGGCGACGTCGAACGGCGATTCCCAAATGATGAATTGCTGACAAATATAATGTTGTACTGGGTGACGGACTGCTTTGTCACCTCGGTGCGCTATTACTATGAGGCGGCGCACCATCCCTGGACGCCGGAGCATTCCCGCATGCCGGTGGTCGAGGCTCCAACCGCGTTGGGCATTTTCCCGCGCGAGTTGTTTATTCCGCCGCGCAAATGGGCAGAGCGTTACTTCAATCTCAAACGCTGGACGCCGATGACCGCGGGTGGGCATTTCGCGCCCAGCGAGGAGCCGCAGCAGTTGGTCAACGACATCCGCGCGTTTTACCGTTCGTTCAGGTAGCGGCCGGTCAGCTAAAATGAGGCGGCGCGGCTGGCCTACGCCGGCCATCAGCGCTGAACCAGGGTATCCGCTGGGAATGAAAAACTTTTTCCGAATACATCGATGAGGCGCAGCGAGGCCATCTGTGTTTCGCAATCATTAGCTTGCGAAGAGATTCTCGCTTTGAGATTAAATGACGGCCCTTGCCGCCTCAAGCTGTCAAAGTCTGCCGGGAATTCTTGCCAGCCACAGGTTCAATTGCGGCAACAACACCGCAATCCGCCGCAACGAGTTGCTTTCGGCCAGGATCGCCCGGCGCTGTTCCACAGCCCAATTGGCGATGCGGCCGTACTCATGCTCCTCGATCCGCGATACGAACTCGGTGAAAGGCTCGTCAATCGGCCTTGACAACAGGCCTCGCGCCAGCGCGCGCGCCGTTGGCGCGCTCAATGATTGATTTCTGGGACCACCGAAAAAATCCAGCCACGCCTTAAGCTGATGGCGGATCTCGTCGAGCACCGCCGCACGCGCCGACTCCGTGATTGCGTCCAGTTGGGGCGTGGGTACTTCCAGGCGCGAGGCGGAAATGGATGCGAGCCGGTTGGCGATGCGGCGTAGGGTGCCGGCCGCCTCGATGATGGCGTTGTGATCGACGGCGCTGGCGCGGCCCTCCAGCTGAGCGTCGTCGGCGACTTCCAGCATCTGGGCGAGAACTTGCATCGTATCTGAATTGATATTGCCAATCGCGTCCTCGCTGATAGCGCCGGATCCGCCAGGAGCAAGCGCCAGCGTATCGGCGATCACTCGGCGCAGGCGAGGGAGCAGCGAATCACCCGCATACTCCGGCCACAGGATCAGCGCGATTACGGCCACGACGAACGTCCCCAAAAGGATCCCCCAAATGCGCCAGAGCGGACCGTAGATATCAACGGAGGGCGTCAGGCCAGCGAACACGAGCGCGAAGGTCGTGCCGATTTGCTTGCCCGCATAGGCGACCCGGCCGCTGCTTAGCGAACCATAGGCCGAAATGTAGAAGACCACGAAAGTCGCGATCATATAGGCGGGCAGCGTCGCGAAATTCGGCGATACAATAATAATGGCGAGAAGCGAAATCGCTCCCCCGAGCACCGAGCCGACGATGCGCAGAACCATCTTGCGGAATGCCGCACCATACGTCGGAAGCGCGGTTATCAAAACCGTGGTCAGAATCGTGGATAGATCGGCCCGCTGCGCAAACACGCCGATCACGTATCCGATTACGGCGCAAAGGCCTACCTTCAGAGAATAGCGCGTCAGGGCGGGATTGGCCGCCGCCGTCTTTTGCGGCTGAGTTGATGCCACACGCGCTGCGGCCCTTGTCCGCGGCGGCTCGTCGAGCAGGCGTTCGATATGGCTGGTAAGCGCGGACAGCGAATCGGTGAAGGCAGCAAAATGCTCGAGTTCCGCGGAAGTGGCCCGCGCGATGTAAACCGGTCTGACCTCGCTGGTGCGCTCGTTCAGGGCGTCCATCGCCATACGCGCCCGCGTTCGCGACGGGGGAGGAGGATTGTCCGCACCGACAGGAATGTTCACTTGAATTTCGCGGGCGATCTCATCCAATACACGCGCAATTGCATCGACTGCGGCTTGAATCTCGACTCCTAGTAGAGCCTGCATCTCACTGCCAACGCTCTCGCGCGCCGCAATCATCAAGCGGTCCACTTCAAGCGAGATGCGAGCGATGCGTGTGATCGCGGCAAGCAGTATGGCATGCCGATGCGGATCGATTCCCTCAGCGACTGCCTGATCGAGCAGTGCAATATGCGTGGGAAGGTCGGAAGTGGGCGGCGGCACCGCGGGCCGTGCCGCTCCACGGCGGCGCAGGTAGAAGTTCGCGGCCCCCGTCAGGCGCAAGCGGGTGCGTGAGATGCTGGCCGCGAGCGCCTCCAGCAGAAGCGCTTCGCCATACTCGGGCCAGAAAACATTGTCGAAGAGAACCATCAGGCCAACCGCGATAACACTCCCGCCAAACGCACCAGCCGCGGCCCATCCGATTGATCCGGGCGAAAATAACACCCCGAAGTAAAGATCGAACGACACCACCTGGACCAGCAGCAGCGCGGCGCCGAGCTTCAATCTATTCCCAATGTAGGTGGTCGACGAAAATAGAAAGAAGACGAAACAAAGCATCAGCCAGGGCGTTTCGGCCAGGGCGCGCGCCATCACCACCGATGCGGCAAGGGCGACTGCTTCCAGAACCAGCAATAAACTGGCCTTGCGAACGGTTAGCATCGGTCCCGCGCCGACCAGGAGCCAGACCAGATATGTTCCAAGATCGTTGTTGACGTGGCAAATCGAAACCAGGCCAGCGCCGACGGTTCCGATTGTCGCGATGCGAAGGGCGAGGCGCAATTTGCGCGGGCTTGGGGCGAGCTCGCGCGCCAGCAGAGCGCCGAGCCAATCCACCCATCTATAGAGCCCCGGCGCGCGCAGCTCCGGCCTGACAACGCTGATCGTCCCGCCGCTCAATGATCGCCCTGAATCGTGACCACGGCGGTCGCGCCCATGCGGAAAGGAAATGCAGGATCATTCCTGTCTTCGAGGATCACGCGTACCGGAAACCGTTGCGAAAGCCGCACCCAGTTAAGCGTCGGCTCGACTTGCGGCAGTCCCTGGATGGTCGCGCCGTTGTTCTGATACAGCGCCCAGCCGACACCCTGCACAACTCCGCGAAATCTCTTGTTCGGGTAGCTCAACAAGAACACCTGCGCGGCCATCCCCGGCCGAATGTGGCCAAGGAAGTTCTCGCGGAAATTAGCCATCACGTACCAGGTCCGATTGTCGACCAGGCTCAACACCTCGCGCCCCTCGTTGGCATACTGGCCGACGGTGATGTTGAGATTGGTCACATAGGCGTCGAACGGCGCGCGCACGTAGCAGTACTGGAGGTTGAGTTTCGCGTCGTACAGCGCGGCTTGGGCGGCTTTGAGGCGCGCGTTGATGTTCCCGTAGCGGCCGAGGTCGTTGCGGGCCTTGGAAACTTCACTTTGCGCCCCCGCAACCGCGGCCTGGTCCGCCTCGACCCGGCTGCGCGCGTTGAAGACATCATTGGCGGTGACGAAATGACGCTTGAGCAGCGGCTCGATGCGTTGGAGATACTGCTGGTCGTATGCGAGCTGCGCCTTCAGTTGCGCGGTCCGCGCGCCGGCAGAGCGGATAACGTCTTCCAGCGCACGAATCTGGAGATTGGTGAGCGCCAGTTCAGCCTCAGCCCGATCCACCGCCGAGCGGTAAGGGCGGGGATCGACGACGAACAGCAACTGTCCGGGCTTGACGTGCTGATTGTCCACAATCGGCATTTGCACGATCGGACCGCTGACGTGCGCCGCAATACCCACAACGTTGGCCCGCACGTACGCGTCGTCAGTACGCGGGTAAATGTAGTAGAGCCGGATTACATGGATGGCGACTGCGACCGCTGCGGCCACGATGAATATTCCAATGGCGCGTCCGATCAGATGGAGAACCGGCGAATCGGAGACCTTGGCTTCCAGGTTCGCTGACGTGCGATCGAGCTCGGCAATTGCATCGCGCCGTGCAAGGGCCGGATGCTCCGTCGGGGTTTGGCTCGGCTGCTGGGGGTCCAACACCGGGGCCTCTCAGATTCGATTAAAAAAGACCAGGTAAACGGTGCAGGCGAGCAACACCGCGAGACAGGGGTAGATCACAATCAGCGGTCCCAGATGGGGTTCGAGTCGGCTCCATACGAACACCGGGCGCAAGATGGCGGCCATCACGATGCCCACGATCGCGCAAAACAGCCACGCCGGGAAATTGGCGCCTGCCACATTGACCACCGGATCGCATCCCGCAAGCGCAACCGGCACCGTCGCCCACCATCGACGTATACTCACGGCCGCACTCACCATTACCTCGATCGCATGGCTCCGGCGGCGTAGATCACCGCAGCATAGGAAGTCAGCAGTTGCGCCTTGCTCGCGATTAACGTGTAGCGGGCATTGGCGAGGTCGCGCTCCGCGGTCAGGAGTTCGACGATGGTGCTGAGTCCCTGCTGGTAGGTCTGGAAATTGGCGTCGTATGATTCCTGGGTGGCCTCAAGCAGGCTGTGCGCGTATTCGTATTTGCTGCGCGAGGACTGAAGCTCGAAGTAAGCCCGCCACATTTCGGCGACAACCTCGATTTGCGCTGTCCTCAGATCGGCGCGCGCGGCATCGCGGCTGTCCTGCGCGGAGCGCAGGTCGTTGAGCCGTTTGAACCCCGTGAACAGATCCCATTTCAGGGTCAACAAAGCGGAATATTGCGGTTGGCCGAGCTTCACGGTCGGCGGACCGCGGAAGGTGAAATCCCAAACATCCTCGCCATAGCCGGTGGTTAGTCCGATGACCGGGAAAAACTGCGATCGCGCATAGCTGATATCGGCCTCGCTGGCGTGGAGGCTGGCGACTCGCGCAGCCAGGTCGGGCCGCTGGCGCCGGGCCTGCCCGATCAATTCCTCGATCGATCGATTCAACTCCCGGGGCATGGCTTGACCCTCCAGCCCTACGATCCTGACCGGAGGGTCCGCGGAAACTCCAAGCGCGATCGCCATTTGCGCTTCGGCATCGTGAACCATCAACTTAGCATTGGCCAATTCGAACCGCGACTGCGCGACAGTCTCCTTCGCGAGCAGCAGTTCGGGCTGGGTCGCAAGTCCCAAGTTTACACGCTGCTTGACCGCGTCGAAATCGGTCTGGGCAAGCCTCAGGTTCTGCTGGGCTGCAATCACCCCGGCCTTGGCGGCATCGAGCGAATAGAATGCCGTCTCGACGTTGAACACCACCTCCTGGAGCGAACGATTGAAGACCAGATTGGCCGCCAACAGCCGCTGCCGTGCGCTCTCCGACGCGGACTCACGCCGGCCGAAGTCAAGCAAGGTCCAGGTCATTGATAGGAGCGGGTCCGCCTGCCATTGCTTGATCACGCCATAGCCGCCTGGCAGTTGGAAAAGCGTACGTTCATACCCATTGTCGGAACTGAATCCGACTTGCGGATAATAGGGGGTCTGGGCCGCGCCGTATTGCGCCGCCGCCAGACGCGCGCTGCTCCATGCCCGTTGCGTGGCAGGGTTGTTGGCCAGAGCGATATCGACCAGAGCCGGCAGGTCGTACTCCCTTGCCCTCTCGATCGCGACGGGCGCAAACTCCTGCGCTCCGGCTTCAGGGTTGGCGCCCACGGTTGACGGCGCGGGGTTCCACTGTCGGTCCTCGTTGCGCGGCGCCCATCGATTGGGAGACAACTCCGGACGATCGGACAACTGCTCACAACCATGAAGCGCAAGCATCACCAGCGCCAGAAGGACCACCAATCCCGGTATCCTCATGAAACCAAATCGAGTTTCAAGCATAAAATCTGCTCCCCAACCATGCTTCTCGAAATCCCGCGCCACCCACCCCACGCGACGGGTGTTTGCTGCAACCCGATTGCGGAACAAATGGTGGCCGGAGACTGACGCAGCCTGCTTCGATTATGAAAAACCCGCGACGGAGTTCAGTATGCTGGCGAGGTGAGGCGGGGTCGAGTTTTGTCCGGCACAACAGTCCACGATTGCGGACGTTGTTCTTGCCAGGGCACCGGTCAGCAACCGAGAACTATGCTGCGTCTGCGCCGGGCGCGACCCAAATTGGAGTGCGATTGTCTCAAGACGCGGGGTTGGCGCAATAACCATCCATTGGCGGCTGTGATCGCGTCGCCCGCGGGCTGCGTTTACCGATCATGGCTCCAGCATCGGGGCGAGCGGTCGTCGGCGCTCAAGTCGGGATTGCAAAGCAGGTTGGTTTGAGCGCGAACCAACGGCGCTAACAGTAGCAAACCAAGCACAGCCGGACCTGACCGGCGAAACGATTTTGCAGATCGATTTCGTCGCGCGATCGAACTGGATGTCTTCAATCACGAAAACACCGCCGCGCACCGAGGCCCCGATCGCAAAAGCGAAATGCCGGGAGACGGGACCGGCGCGTTTTGCTTTTTTCTCGCTGTTCTTACTTCGCTTTGCTCGTTTCTCTGAGCCCTCTCTAGCGCCGGTTAACCGAATCGATGATCGCCAGCCCTTCCAGCGTCAGCCCGGGCGTGAGGTTGTCGAGCATCAGGCGTTTGAGATGCTGAGTAAGCGCGGTGCGGGCGTAGCGGACCGCCAGCGGCGGCTTGCTGCTGATCTGGCGGGCCAGCTCCCACGCTCGCGCCATCAGTTGGTCACGCGGCAATACTTCGCTGACGATTCCAAGCGCGAGCGCATCCTGGGCGGAGATTCTCTGGCCGGTCAGCAGGAAATAGCGCCCGCGGTTGTAGCCCAGGATTAACGGCCAGACGACGTGCACGCCGTCGCCGGGAACGGCGCCGCCCGGGTAGTGGGCCAGGTCGGCAAAAGCTGCATCGTCGCTGGCCAGCACGACGTCGCTGAGCACGGCCAGTTCGGCGTGGATATAGGCGGGACCGTTGACCGCGGCGATTATCGGCACCTCGATATCGAGCAGGTCCATCAGCAGGTGTTTGCCCTCGAATAAAATCCGGTCCCAGCTTTCGGCGGTAGTGCGGCCGAAAGCGGCGGTGTCCATCTCGGCGCAAAACGCCCCGCCCGTGCCGGTGAGGATCACGGTTTTGTTCTCCGGGTCGCGCGCGATGTCGGTGAACAATTCGCCATATTCCGTATGCGGCCCGGGGGCCCAGACCATTTCCTTGCCGCCGGTATGGAAGGTGACCTGCAGGATGCCCTCGCGCCGCTCCAGGCGGGCGTGCTGGTAGCGGTTTTGATATTGCTCTAATCGGCTCATTGTGCTTGCCTCCGATCGCTCATCGCTTGCAGCCAGACTGAATCGCGATTTAGCGCAAAGGTCAAACAATTTTTAAGCCGCCATACCGCGCGAGGGAGGCAAAAGTCCGGGCGGCAGTTGCGCCGCCAGGTCCGTTCATTGCTCACCGGCCCGAGGTTCAAAACCGCCAGGCGGCTGTTCGAAAAAATCGACCCTGCCGCCGCGCGGCCAAGTCGCTGCCGCCGTTGACAAATGCGGACAATCCGGTCAGTTGGTGCCGCGATGTCCGCGTTTCTCTCAGAAAAAATCTTTGTTTCTCTGGGATTTTTTGGTGGGCCGTCGGAGACTCGAACTCCGGACCCGCTGATTAAGAGTCAGCTGCTCTACCAACTGAGCTAACGGCCCACTGAAGGATGCCATTGCCAACGAAGCCGGCCCGCTTGTATGGGTGGGGTGAGTGAAGGGACTTGAACCCTCGACCACCGGAGCCACAATCCGGTGCTCTGCCAACTGAGCTACACTCACCGCCGTATCGCTGCCGCATCCCGGCTCGCGCCGCTTCCAACAATGGCGCGCCAGAAGGGACTCGAACCCCTGACCCGCGGCTTAGAAGGCCGCTGCTCTGTCCACCTGAGCTACTGGCGCAATCTAAATCGGGGCGAGCCGATTTGAACGGCCGACCCCCTGCTCCCAAGGCAGGTGCGCTACCAGGCTGCGCCACGCCCCGAGTCTTTAGGGATTAACACACCCTCATAATCGTAACAACATGAGAGTTGATTGCGGGCCTGCCACGCCAACCACCGGGTCCATTTTGCCCCTCAAGCCTCCTCGGCAGCGCTGAGGCGGATGGTGCCGCCGCCTTCCCTGGCATCCCCCAATCGTCCGAAGACGGCCTGAGCGACGCGACAGAGCTGCTGAGCCGGGTGCGTGTTTTCAAACAAGACGCGCGCGTCGCTGTAAACCTTTAGCGCCTTGCCCGCGATCAGGTCGCCGAAGTGCGCCGCAAAAATCTCGTCCTTAAGATCGCCTTTGAGAACCTCGGCGCGTTGCTTGCACCCGATTAGAACCCCACTGCACCCTTGATTTGCTGGTGCTGCTACCGGCTGCTGCTTAGAGGAATTCGGCGAAAACCGAGTCGGCCAACTCCAGACCGCGATCGGTCAGCCGGATGCGGCCGTGCTCGCGCAGCAGCAGCCCGCCTTCGACCAGGCGCTTTAGCTGCGCGCCGAAGCGCTCCTCGAAGGACACGCCGAAGCGCTCGCCGAAGCGGCGCAATTCAAGGCCGTCGATCAGGCGCAGATTGAGGAACGCGAACTCCGAGGTGCTAACCATTTCATCCAGCGCTTCGCTTCCGGCCTCGGCGATGCCACGCTCCGCCGCTTGCGCGATATAGGCTGCCGGCAGCCGCAGATTCCACCATCGGCGGCCGCTTTTGCCGTCGGCGGCGTAGCTGTGCGCGCCGGCGCCGATTCCCAGGTAGCATTGGCCGCGCCAGTAGGTCAGGTTGTGCCGCGCTTCGCAGCCGGGACGCGCGTAATTGGAAATCTCGTACATCGCATAGCCGCGGCGCGGCAGTTCGCTGCGAACCATCGCGTACATCGCGGCCTGTTTTTCGTCGGGAAGTTGACGCATCCGGCCAGCCTTCAGCGCGGCGCCAAACGCCGTGCCTTCCTCGAAGGTCAGGTTGTAGGCCGAGATGTGATCGGGGCCAAGCGCGACGGCCGCTGCGATATCGTTGGCGACATCGTCGAGGGTCTGGCCCGGAACGGCGAAGATCAGGTCGAGATTGAGCTGATTGAATCCGGCCGCGCGGGCCTGCTCGACCGCGGTCACGGTCTGCCCGGCGCTGTGAATCCGGCCAAGGAATTGGAGCGTAACGGGATTGAACGACTGCGCGCCGAAGCTGATGCGATTAACACCGCACCTGCGCATCTCGCGCAGCTTCGCCAAGTCCACGGTACCTGGATTGGCCTCGGCGGTGATTTCCGCGCCCGCTTCGAGGCCGAACAGCCGCCCGGCTTCCTCGAGCACGCGTCCGAGCGAGGTTGGAGCGAATAAAGAAGGAGTGCCGCCGCCAAAAAAGACCGTGCGAATCGGATTGCCTGTCCATGGCGGCTGCTCCGCGCGCGCGCGCAGTTCGGCCACCAAGGCATCCACGTATTGTGCTTCCGGCCATCCCTTAACCGCGTAGGAATTGAAGTCGCAGTAGGGGCATTTCGACTCGCAATATGGAATATGAATGTAGAGCGAGAAGCTCACGGATGTAATTTATGCCCGAACAGCGGCCAGCGCCATCCATGCACTACACCGCGGTGTTAGTGCCAGTTATACTCGATTTACCGCTGAGGGTGATTTGCTTTGAGATACAGCATCGAGGTGGAACGGGAAGTGGCGGGGGGAGCGGTTGACGCCGCCGATGCGGCGGTGGGGCGCACGGATGCGGCTGTGGCGCGCTCGGGTTTCAAGATGGCGAGCCTGGTCGCCTCCGGGATGCTGCTCAGCCGTATCGCGGGGCTGGTGCGCGAAAGCGTTTTCGCCCACTACTTCGGCAACTCCAACGCTGCCGACGCCTTCAAGGCCGCCTTCCGTATCCCCAACATCCTCCAGAACCTGTTTGGAGAGGGCGTTCTGTCGGCGTCGTTTATCCCGGTTTACAGCCGGATTCTGGGCGGCGGCGACGAAGAACAGGCCAACCGCCTGGCCTGGACTCTGTGCGCGATTCTGAGTCTGATCGTTTCCGTTCTGGTGCTGATCGGCGTGGTGGCGGCGCCCTACTTGATCGACGCAATCGCGCCCGGCTTCAAGGGTCCTAAGCGCGAGCTTACCACGCTGCTGGTGCGGATCCTGTTTCCCGGCGCCGGACTGCTGGTGATGTCCGCATGGTGCCTGGGCGTTCTCAACAGCCATCATCGATTCTTCGCCTCCTATACGGCGCCGGTGGCATGGAACCTTGCGATCATCGGATTCCTGCTCTTTTACGGGCCCCGCCGCAGTCTGGACCGCCTGGCGATTGTGACCGCCGTGGGCTCGGTGGTCGGCTCCAGCCTTCAGGTTGCCGTGCAGTTGCCGCAGGCAATCCGCCTGGCGGGCCTGCTGCGGGTGAATTTTCGGCGCACTGCCGAGGCGCTGCGCGCGGTGCTCAACAACTTCGTTCCGATCGTTACCGGACGCGGCGTCGTCCAGATCAGCGCCTACATCGACAACCTGCTTGCCAGCCTTCTGCCTGCCGGCGCGGTGGCCGCCCTTAACTATGCGCAGATCCTCTTCCTGCTGCCCGTCAGTCTTTTTGGCATGTCGGTGGCAGCTTCGGAATTGCCCGGGATGTCGCGGGCGACGGGCAGCCATGAGGAAATTTCGCGTCTGTTGCGCGGCCGGCTCAATGTGGGTCTGCGTCAGATCGCATTTTTCGTAATCCCCTCGGCCGCGGCCTTCCTGTTCCTGGGCGACGTAATTGCCGGGGCGATCTTCCAGTCAGGACACTTCACCCGCGCCGACGCGATCTATGTGTGGGGAATTCTGGCCGGTTCCGCCGTCGGTCTGCTGGCGGTCACGATGGGCCGTCTGTATGCGTCGGCGTTTTACGCCTTGTGGGACACGCGCACGCCGCTGAAGTTTGCGGTCATCCGCGTCGCTCTAACCATTGCTCTGGGCTACTGTTGCGCGCTGATCCTGCCGCAGGTCCTGGGGATTGACCGGCGTTGGGGTGTGGCGGGTCTGACGGCGTCGGCGGGTCTTGCCGGATGGGTCGAGTTCTCACTGCTGCGCCATGCGCTTAACCGGCGGATCGGCAGGAGCGGGCTGCCGCGCACGCTGCTGATCCAACTGTGGGCGATGGCACTGGCGGCAGCGGCGGCCGGCTTCGCGATAAAGATTCATTTGCACGGTCACGGTCCCAAGCTGATCGCGCTTGCGGTAATCCCAGCCTTCGGCGCGGTATACTTCGGGCTCGCGTGGATATCCGGAATCCAGGAATTGAATCTGCTGCTGGCGCGAATCCTGCCGCGCTCCGCAACGGGCGAGCGCGGATGAGCCCCGGGCTGCAGCCCTTGGTCGCCGAACAGTGCGCCTATAAGCTATAGTCCAGGCAGAATCCGGCGGTGGGGCATCTGATTGACTCCGCTTGGTTGGGAGGAGAAAGCATCGCAAATGGCGCTCAGAACTGCAGAAGAATACAAGCAATCGCTACGTGACGGACGCAGCGTGTATTTTCGCGGCCAAAGGGTTCCCGATGTCACCACGCATCCGGTAATTGGACTGGCTACCGAGCACGCCGCTCTGGATTACCGGATGGCGGAAGATCCGCGCTTTCGCGAACTCGCTGTCATCAATGCCGACGGAAAGGCATACAGCCGTTATTACCATTTGCCCCGCAACTCCTCCGATCTCCTCAAGCGCAGCGAATTGATTGCGGCCTCCACCCGTGAAGCCGCCACCCTGGTGGTCCTGATCAAGGAAATCGGCACCGACGCGCTCTACGCGCTGCATCTGCTGGGCGCGGAAATGGCCGCCAAAGGCAAGCCCGAATATCGCGATCGCATCGCCCGGTATCACGCCTACTGCCAAGACAACGACCTGGCACTGGCCGTGGCACAGACCGACGTGAAGGGCGACCGCTCGCTGGGACCCGCCGCCCAGGAGCATCCCGATTACTACGTCCGGATGGTCGAGGAACGCCCCGACGGAATCGTAGTTCGCGGCGCCAAGGTGCATACGTCGGTGATAACCAACACCAACGAAGTGATTGTGCTCCCCACGCGCGCGATGCGACCCGAGGACCGCGCCTACGCGGTGGCATTCGCGATTCCGGTCAATACGCCGGGACTCAAACTGATCGCCAGCCCGCACGGCAGCGCGAAAAAGGACCCCATCGAGCATCCGATCAGCGCGCGCCACAAAATGATGGAAACGCTGACGGTCTTCGACGATGTGTTCGTGCCGAAGGAGCGGATCTTTTTGCAGGGCGAGACCGAGTTCGCGGTCTTCGTGGCCCTGAGCTTTGTCCGCTTCCATCGCTTTACCGCGGTCTCCTACAAGCTGCCGCTGATGGAACTGCTGGCCGGCGCGGGCCATGCGATCGCCGAAGCCAACGGGATTTCCGCCGCCGGACACGTGCGCGACAAGCTGACCCATCTGGCGGCCTATCACACCACGGTCCGCGGATTAATCGAACAGGCGGCGGCTGCCTGCACCATCGAGCACGGCATCGCCGTGCCCAACACCCTGCTGGTCAATGTCGCGAAATACCATTTCGCCCACAACTACCATCAGGCGGTCCAAATCGTTCAGGACCTGGCAGGCGGACTGCTGGTCACCGCGCCCTCGGCCGAGGACCTTACCAGCGAGGCCACGCGCGAGTACGTGCTGAAATACCTGGGCGGTAAAAAAGGCTTCGGTGCAGAGCAGCGGCTGCGTCTGATCAACCTGATCTCGGATCTGACTTCGTCGGATTACGGCGGCTACCAGGAAGTCCTTGCGGTGCACGCCGAAGGCGGCTTCGAAGCCGAAAAGCTGCAAGCCTATCGTGAGTACGATTTCAAATCGGTGACATCGTACGCGAAGAAGCTGGCCGGCATATAGCAAAGGGAGAGGGAAGAGAGGTGAGTATTGAGAGTGGGATGAGAAAAGAAAAACGAGAAAAGAGAAATAGAGGCGGAACCTAACTCCGTTTCCCAAAGGGAACGGGGCAAAGCAACGCATCATCCGCGACCTCTTTGGGAACTCGTTTCTCTTTTCTCGAATTTTCTTCTCTCACTCCTGACTCATCTTCCCTCGCTTCTTTGTCTTACTTTTTATCCGTTACGCCGGGAATGATGCCGCCGTAGCCGCCGACGGCCTTGATTACCGTGGGGCCGATCGATTTCGGAAGGTGCGGCTGGCGCTTGCGCTTCATCGCGCGCTCGATTATCGGCTCGATCCGTTTGGCCTTTTCGCGCATCCTGCGCTCCTCGCGCTCGCGGAATTCAGGCATCACCTCGGTGCCGAGCAATTCGATCGATTCGCAGGTCGCCTCGTGCGGCATCCCACCGCATTGCGTCAGCAGCATGATCTGATCGATCCCGGTGTCTTCCCAGATACGGAAGGCGTCACGCGCGTCCTTGGGCGTGCCGAAACACGCTCCGCTGGTGCCTTCGATTCCGACGCCTGCTCCAGGTGTGCTCTTGTACTTCTCCCATACGCTGGTCTTGCCCGGCTCGTGCTCGCCGTAAAGATAGTGATGGCCGAAGGCGTAGGTCATGAAGAAGCAGTGTTCAGGACCAAGCTGCTGAACACGCTGTTTGTCGCGTCCGCACAGGAACAGCATTGTGAAGGCAATATTGGGATTGATCGCGGCGCCAATGGGCTCGCATTCCTCCGCCAGCACGCGGTAGTATTCGTCCGACCATCTCCGCGCCTCCTCGGGCGACACGAAGCCGAAGGTCAACGCGCCAAGCCCGAGCCGCGCCGCCAATTTGATCGTTTCAAGGCGGGAGCATGCGACCCACAGGGGCGGATGGGGCTTCTGGCGCGGCTTGGGGATGATGTTTCGTACCGGGAAATTGATGTACTTCCCTTCATGGCCGCGAAAGGGCTCTTCCACCATCATCCGGGTCACGACCTCGAGCGACTCCAGCCACATCGCCTGCTTTTCCTCACGCGGAACGTGGAAAGCAAACAGCTCGGCGTCCGCTGACGTTTCGCCGGTGCCGAACTCGACCCGACCGTTGCTGATCAGGTCGAGCGTGGCGATGCGTTCGGCTACGCGCGCCGGATGGTTGTAGGGAGTGGGCAACGCGACGATCCCATGCCCCAGGCGGATCTGCCTGGTGCGCTGGCTGCATCCGGCCAGAAATATCTCCGGCGCGGAGGAATGCGCATATTCCTCCAGGAAATGGTGCTCGACCAGCCACACGTAATCAATGCCCACCTTGTCGGCCAATTCGACCTGATCCAGCGCCTCCTGGAAGCGGTTGTATTCCGAGTCAGGTCCCCACGGGCGGGGCAATTGATGCTCATAAAACAGGCCAAACTTCATTTATCCCTCCGCGCACCGGCCCTTGCAATTGACCCTCCGGCGCCGTGGCTAAAGTTGAACTAACGTTACGGATATTCGATCGCTGGGTACCGGGCAAGCCACAGCTATGGGCACTAACGGCGCAGAGCCTGGTCTTCGGCTATCAACGAATGGAGATCGCTGCGCTTGAACAGCCCCTCGACGCTGCGGGTAAAGGCCACTGACAGCACTTCGCCCGGCTCGTCATAGATGCTGGCCTCGTCCTCGGCCAACATGCCGGGATTATCCGGAGGATCGCTGTAAATTTCGGTGCTTACGCCTTGCCAAAACGGCACGTGAAACGGCGGCTTGTAGATGGTCGCGTCCAGCGCGAAATCTGCCATGGTCTGCCAGCTGGCGTTCCTGTCGCTGTCGATCACGCGTTGTTTGCGCACCCAACATTTGACGACCCTGCTTTGCAGCACATAATCCGCATTGACGTCCTGCGCCGCATATTGGGTCTGGGCTGACGCGGTGGAAATCATGCCGGCCTCCTGCGCCGCCTGCACCAGCGCCTTCTGCACGGTGCCCGCGAGATCGGTAGTGTAAAGCCGCTGTATCCTTTCGCCGCGCGAGTCCAGCGTCACGCCAATCTGCTGACCCATGGCGCCGTCCGGAGCCGGACCGTCGCTGTGATTTTCGCAGGCGTCGGCGACCGCCAACACCAGGATATGCCTGGGGGGATAAGTATGCTCAAAGCCCTTTACCAGGCCGGCGTAAAACACCAGATTCTGGTTTGACTCGGATTCAACGTTGGAAGTGTTGTTGACCGTGGAACAGCCGGCGATGATTCCGGAGGTCACCAGAGCCAGCAACCAACCTGCGACAGTGCCACTGCGCCCCGCCACCTGCGTTCCCTAGCTGCCCGGCGCCTGGGTGCGCTCGCGGAACAAAAACAATGTCGCGCCGACCTCCACACGATCCCCGTTTTTGAGCGGCGCCCGCCCGTTGACCGGAACCCGGTTCACGCTCACCACACCGCCTGCCGTGGGACTGACGAAGAAATTCTTGCCCTCGCGGCGTATAATCGCGTGCTGGGGCAGGACCGACTGATCACCGAACAGGCCGACGTCGCTCTCCTCAGCCCGCCCAATAACCGTAACCGGCTTGACCAAAGCATATTCGCGGCCCTCACGGGCATTGCGGCTGCCGCTGCGCACTACCATTAAAGAGCCGCGCTTGAGCAGTTCGGTGACCAGGCCGATAAAGAATCCGATTAGAGCGCCCAGCACAATGATTGCGATCGCGCGGCCGAAGGCCTGGGGAAAAGTAAGAGTCAGGACCTGATAGCAGACTCCGCCCAAAGCGCCGCCCAGAATCCCGCCCAAAGCGCCGTTGCGCTGGCGGGCGGTCGAACGTGATGCGGTACCGACGCCAAGGCCGACGGCGATTCCCAGCACCGCCCATCCCACCGCGCGGCCGTACAGACCTCCCAGTATGTCGAAAGTGACTTCGGCCACGATTAGTCCCGCCGCGCCACCGATTGCGCCGATGATGCCGCCGCTGCGGACGCCGCGCAGCGCTTGACGCCATTGGCCAACGCTCAAGGCCTCGATCGCCGCGAGAAACGCGCCGATAAAAAGGCCAATCAGCGCGCCCAGCACCACGTCGCGCAAATAGACCGAGCGGATTCCGAGAAACGGCTCGGCAGCCGCCCATGCGGCCAGACCGCCCAAGGCGCCGGCCGCAGCGTAAAACAACAACTTTTCGCGGGATACGTTAATCGCCATCTTTACTTGGCAACCGGGCAAGCTCACTCGCGGTGGAAGCCGGTGTCTGTTCTAAATGTGACAGAATGCCCAAGGTCACAGAATGACCAACCGCGCCGTGAACGGCAAGCCTTCAGTTCACTCGCGCGCTCCAATTGCCCCGGTCGCCAGGAGGTTCTGACTGGAAACTGCCGCTCATGTCATCGCTGCGCCGCTGACCCTCGAAATAGAGCACCCTGCCGCCATATGGAACCTGGAACTCGATGTGATTGCCGCGGATGAAGCCGTCGATCGGTGTCAGGCCGTAACCGGACGCGTGAATTACCAATTCTCCATGTAAAAAGCCATTGGGCTGCGGGCGCAACCGCAATTCGATCGGAATATTGTCGCTGCCGGCCAGGCCGTCGATACTTCCCTTGGCCACCGTGGGTGAGTCAAGGCTGGTGGGTGCGCCGCCGTAACCGCTGGAACTGGGCGCTGCCGGTAAACCGATCCCGGGGCTGAGACTGGCCGTCGTCGAGACGACACGAAACCGTTTTTGCGCAAGGTATTGGCCGTTGAGATAAAAGTTGACGGTGTAAACGCCGGGCAAAAATGCATTCCCAGAAGAATTGCCGATCCGCCCGCTGAAACTGACTGTGCGGGCATTTTGCGGGACCATCCGCACGTCGTCGACGCTGCCCAACGTGTGACCGTCGGGCGCGATATAGGCGGCGTCCACCCGGTACTGATTCGTGTCCACCCCGTACAACCGGTTCTTAAAATCGACGTTCCAGCCAACGAACAAAACTTTGGATGCGTCGAAATCCCGGGTCGGACCTGACAGTGCGGTACCGCTCTTGGTGGTATTGCGAAATTGGATAGAAAGCAGTTCCAGTGGATGTTGACGGAGCAGGGCTATTCTGGCCAGGCGCTCCGCCTCGGCTTTGCGCGCCTCTTCCTCCGCGGTCTCGCGGGCTTTCTCCGCTGCTGCCGCCGCCTTGGCTTTCAATTCCGCATTGACGTCCTGGTCGATCGAAAACTGCTGCTCGGCAAGGAGATGGTCGTCGGAATAAAGCCCGACCTTATAATTGCCCAGCGGATGGTCGGTCAGAGACGGCATCAGCGCCACGCCGCTGAAATCAACCTGCCTTTCCCCTGGTCCGACAAATCGGGAGGCGTCGCTGGAGGCGATTTGGAGCCCGTTCGGGTCGAAGAACTTCGCCTCGACCTTGTCACTGCGTCCCTCCAGCCCGGCCAATCGGTTCTTGAAAGTAGCCACCCACGACAGGTACTGGTCATTGGCAATCTCGGTATTGAGGAATTTGGCCCTGGGTTTGGACAGCGGTGTTCCCTCGCGCGTGGAAAGCTGCAAGGTCATTCGCTCGAACTGCAACGGATGCTCGCGTGCCTTTTCAACCAGTTCTTCGTGCTTCCAAGGCAGACTGTCCACGAAGCTTTTGATTCCCAGTTGCTCCTGCAGGAGCGGGTTGGAGTAGATATAGGTGGCGCCGAAGGCCAGCGACCCCACCATGACCGTGAAAATTAGAAACCCCAGCGCGCGGCGCAATCCGCTGCGCCGGCGCGGCGCCGGTAACGGGGTCGAGGTGACAACGCGCGTCAGGTCGGCAGTTCCGGTCCTGGGACTGACGGCGATGGGCGCGCTGTCCAGTCCCGTGCCGTAGAGCATCATGTCGCGGAACTCGTCCACGCTCTGCGGCCTGCTCTCGACTTTGTAACCGAGCGCGCGATCGATAGCTCCGGCCAGATTCGGTGAAATACCGGGGCGCAGCGACTGAACGGGCGGAAAGCTGAAGGGTGGAAACTTCTCTGGGTCGCGGCCGGTCAGCACGTAATGCAGCGTCGCACCCAGCGAATAGATGTCGCTGCGCGGATCAACCTGTCCCTGATATTGCTCGGGCGGCGCAAAGCCCAGGGTGCCGATCATCGTTCCCTTGCTCGCCACCTTGAATAGGCGCGCGATGCCGAAGTCGATCAGCATGACCTTGCCCCTGGGCGTAAGCATCACGTTGGAGGGCTTCATGTCGCGATAGACGATGGGAGGCGTAAAGCTGTGCAGATAGCTCAGCACTTCGCACAACTGGCGGGCGATATCAATTACGACCCCCTCATCCAGCGGATGGCCCAGCGCCGCCATCTCCTCTTCAAGGTTGCGGCCCTCGACGTACTCCATCACCAAATAATGGCGATTGGCCTGATCGAAACGGTCAGTGATTGCCGGTATTGAGGGATGGCGCAGTTGGGCGAGGGTGTCGGCCTCGCGGGCGAAGTATTCATTGGCGTCGCGCCGCTGCTGCGGGTCGATGAAGTGATCGACCATCTCCTTGATCGCGCAGGGCCGGTTGGCCAGACGCTGGTCCTGGGCGAGATAAACCACGCCCATGCCGCCGCCTCCAATCAGCTTCTGAATCAGATATCGCTTTTGCAGCACGGTACCGCTGGGAAGCGGTCCGGTCTGTGCGGCGGGCTGTGCGGAATCAGCCATACGTTATTCGGCGTTTATCACAATTACCGAGATATTGTCCGAGCCTCCTCCGGCATTCGCCGCCACCACCAGCTCCCGGCCAGCTTCCATCGGATCGTGCCGGCGCGCCAGGATTTCCGCGATGGCGGAATCCTCCACGTGAGCCATCAGTCCGTCGCTGCAAAGCAGCAGCCGATCTCCGCGCTTGAGCCGCAGCGTCATCGCTTCAGCACCCGCGGGCGCATTGGCGCGCGCGCCCAGGGAACGAGTGATCACATTTTTATGTTCATGATGGCGCGCCTGTTCGGGCGTGATTTGACCGATATCGACCAGGCGCTGAACCAACGAGTGATCCTTGGTGAGTTGGCGCAACTTTCCGCCCTCCAGCAGATAGGCCCGGCTGTCACCTACCCATGCAATCACAGCATCCGGGGGCGAGATCAGCGCGCTCACTGCAGTCGCCCCCATACCACGCGCTTCCGGGTGCTCCGTCTGATAGCCGATAATGTCGCGATGAGCCTGCTCGAGCGCCGACTGAAGGAGCTGCTCGCGCGAGCCGTTAACCGGCGGCGGCGTAACGGACTCCCTTTGAGCGCTGGCGCTGACATTGCTGCAAGCAACCCCACGCTCAACATAATACCTGATAGTCTCAACGGCAATCGCGCTGGCGGTTTCGCCCGCTTCAGCGCCACCCATCCCGTCGGAGACGACGTAAAGATAGTTGTAGGCGGGCGACACCTGCGAATCCTGCACCAGCTCCACCGCCATCACCGAGTCTTCGTTGTGCTCGCGCACCATTCCGACGTCGGTGATACAGGCGGAGCGGATCCGCAACCGCGAATTAAGCTTGAGCAGTTCGGCTTTGAGCTGGTCCACCCCGGACCATCGATCGGCGGGTCTGAAGGCCAGGGCGCGCCGCACGATTTTCTCGAGGTCGGGCGAAACCACGTGAGGGGGATAGAACCGGATTGGACCGGCCTCTTCGCGCCAGCTCTCGCACTCGATGCGCTCCCCGGTCAGACATGTGTACAGGACGCAACCGATCGAAAACACGTCGGCGCGCTTGTCAACCTGCCGGGCACGATAAATCTCCGGCGCCGTATAACCATCGTTGAGAATAGGTTCGGCTTGAATTTCCGTATCGTTGCTCACGTAATCCAGGCTGATCAATTTGATCCGGCCATCGGCGCCGTAGGCCAGCGAGGTGGGGCAGATGTCGTTAACCCGCATGCCCCGATTGTGCAGATAAGAAACCGCCTGGCAAATCTGGATCGCAGCGCTCAATGCCTCGTGCTCAGCCATTGCGCCTGACCGCGACGAAAAGGGGCGCAGATCCTCGCCCGGATACACCAGGTAAACGCGTCCGTTCTCCGCAAAACCCTCCAACGCGCGATAGTATGCCGGATGGGTAATGATCTGCGACAGGGCGATCACGCGCTCAAACACTTCGCCCAAATCGGCGCGCGGAGCAGCCGGCGGTTCGACGATCGGCTCAGCACCCTCGGCAGCGTCTTCTGGCGGCGCGAGCTCCACGTCGTCCTGGATTTCCGCTTCGCCGGCCACGCCATTAACGGCGGTCTGCGGCGTTGCGTCCTCAGCGATCGCGACGTCCGTATCGGCAGCGGGCTCGCCGCCTTCCGGCTCCGCCTTGACCTCCTGCAATCCGTCAGCGGTTTGATCCGAAGGATTCGACGAAGCTGCCTGCGCCAGCGGCGGAAGTTCCCGAGTCTTGGCCTTTGGGCCGGCGGGATCCTCTTCCGCTGATGCCACCGTTTGCGGTTCTGCCTGAGGCGCGCTTTCCTCCGCCACCACCTCGGCAGCAGGTGCCACGCGCTCGCGCAGCATGAAGCGCTGGTTGGGATCGTCGATGGCAATGGCGCGATAGCGATTTTCCTGGGAACTGCGGGCTATGACCTCGACGATCCTGAAGCGGCCTTGCAGCTCTTTGCCAACCTCGAGCGCTTCGAGAGCCACCACCGGCGGCGGGAGTTCATGCAGACCGCGGCCGCACTTGTCGCAAAAACGCGCATCGTCGGGTGCCGTCTGGCCGCAATCCGGACATGTGATCATGTTACTGCGCCTCTTCGAAACTCCAATGTTGCTCCGCCGATCACCACCTGGCAGCGGTCTTCCAATTTGTAGAGTTGATCGCGGCCCAGGCGCCCGCGGCCGGTGATGAACGTGCCGTTAAGGCTGCCGAGGTCGCGAATATAATAATCGTCGCCCCGTCGGATGATTTCAGCGTGGCGGCGCGACACACGATCGGCGCCGACCTTTAGAACGCTCAAGTCGATATCAGCCTTGTTCGCGCTTGCCAGATTGCGCCCAACAATCGCTCTGTCACCGGTGATCGAAAACCGCAGCGGCTCGTTCTTGCAAATCAGGGTAACCGCCGGTTTGGCGGGTTGCGGCGCCGCCACTCCGTTGCGCGATGCCGTCTGAACAACCGCGGGACGCGAGACCGGTGCCGGCGCGACTGCCTTGGCCACCGGCACCGGAGTCACCGGCCGAGCAGGGGCGTTGGCGACTGCCGGCCGCGCAGGAACGGGCGCCGGCGATGGCGGCCTGAGCTTGCCTTTGAGATCAGCGGTTTTGGCCGTGGGCGAAACCGCTGCTGACGAAACCGTAGGCGTTATCGGGGACGGTGCCCGAGCCGGTTCATTTGCCGGGTGCGGCGGTGCAACCTTTCGGGCCGACGCCGGTACGTTGGCCAGTACCTGCGTGCGCATCGTGGCGATTGACGGTTCGCTCGCGGGCGCCGCTCCCCGCGGCAAAATCGCGGGCTCGCGACCGCCCTCGACAACGGGCAGCGCGTCGCGCATCTCGAGCGCCGATCCGGGCCGCTTGTTGGCGTCCTGTTCCAACGCCCACATCACCACCCGCTCCGTATCCACCGATACTTCGGGGGCGAGTTGCCTTACCGGGGGAAAGCTGAAAGGCGGTTCCAGTTGTGGGTCGCGCCCGGTCAGCAGATGATGCATCGTGGCGCCCAGCGAATAGAGATCCGAACGCGGCTCCAGTTTGCCCAGATACTGCTCAGGGGGCGCGTAGCCGACCGATCCGATTTGGGTGCCGCGCCCACCCGGCGGCAGAAAGCGCGCAATACCGAAATCGATAATCATCGCGCGCCCGTTCTGATCGATCATAATGTTGCCGGGCTTCAGATCGCGGTAAACGATAGGGGGATTTTGACTATGCAGAAAAGCCAGGACCTCGAGGATCTCACGCGCCCAGCGCACGACCTGGCTTTCCGGCACGCGCGCGCCAGCGCCCCGCTGGTCGAGCCATCCCTGGAGGTCGCCGCCGGCGATATATTCCATCACCAGGTAATGGCGTCCGCCCTCGGCGAAATAATCGATCAGGTTGGGGATTCCGGGATGGGACAGTGGGGCAAGCACGCGCGCTTCGCGGGCAAAATCCTCGACCGCTTTCTGCTCCTGGAGCCCCTGGCCAACGATCATTTCCTTGACCGCAACCGGTCGGTTGGCCAGACGGGTGTCGTTGGCAAGATAGACGCGTCCCATGCCCCCGACTCCGATGACTTTACCGATTCGGTAGCGGCCGTCGAGCAGATGACCACTGGCAAGGGGCTCACCCGCTTTCATTGCTCGTAATTATATCCTGTCCAACACGCGCCGAGAGCCACTATGGCGCTCCCATCGGGCGCGCTCTACGAAACGGGTTCGATCACAACCTTCAGGAAGGTCTTGCCGATGATAATCTCGTCGCCGTCCTTGAGGTCCTGCGGGCTACCGACGGCCAGGCGCGGCTGTCGGTTCACGTAAGTGCCATTGAGGCTCCCGATGTCCTCGATCGTCAGCTTGTTACCGTCCACCCGGATCAGGGCGTGCTTGCGCGAGATCTTGGCTTCAGGATCGTCGGCCTCGAGGTCCACTTCCGGAAAAGCTCCGGTCTCGGGGTCCCAACGGCCCACCAGGTTGTTGCCCACTTCAAGCGGGAACTCATGTCCGGGGCGATTGCCTCCGCGGATCAGTTTCAGCTTTGCCTTGATCGCCGGAGCCGCAGCGGCGGGTGGCGGCGTTGCTGCGGGCGCTGGCTCGGTCGCAGTGGGCGTGGCCGCAGGAGTCTCAGCTGCCGGTTCGGGTTGAGCGCCGGCGGCGGACTCGACCGCTGCCGTTTCCCCAACCGCTGGCGGAGGAGTTTCAGGCGGCACCGCGCTGGGAGAAATCGGCGCCGTGGGAGCTTCGGGCGTGGACGGTGGCGGCGTTGATGAAGCTGCGGCGCCGTTGGTTGCGGCAAGTTTGGCGCCGCAGCTATCGCAATAGTCCAGACCGTCCATGTTTTCGTAGCCGCATTCGTTGCACTTGATCATTTTATTTTAAACCTCTTGTACCCTGCTTGCGGGCCCGTTGCGCAGGGCTGCAAGGCGGTAAAATGGGATTTTCCTCATCTATTGTTGTTTCAGCTCTTCCAGCATCTTGGGATCGAGCATTTGGGTTTTGCGCACGACCGCCTGCGCGTTGAGCAGGGTGGTCTTGGCCGCTTTGCCCTGCAGATTCTGCGTTTGCTGAATCTGATCCATGAAATTGGTCAGCGCCTGGGTCGCCTTTACGTTGCCCAGCCGCTGCGTACCCTGGATCGCGTTGCTCAGCAGGCGCGTTGCCCGGTCGACATTGCCCGCCTTCAGCTCCTCTTCCGCCTTGGTTTGCAGCTTCGCGATCGACACCTGATCGACGAGGTTCATGACCCGGCCGTTAACCTTGCTGGTCAGCGCCCGGTCCAGCGTGTAATCGATAGTAATGTCGGCCGCTACGGACTGTTCGTCGGAGCCGGGAACCTGGTAATGGAAACTGGTTTGACCAATCCGCACCGCTCCGGGTTTACGCGGCGGCAGCACCAAGGTGATTAATACTGAAGCCGGCACCCCGGCTTCAAGGTCTCCGACCTGGTAGCTGATGCGTCGATCGGCGTCGACCAGCGGCTCCCCCAAGGGATAAATTTCCGGACTGGCGCGGAACGCCTCGCGAATCTGGACACCTTGCGACAAGACCAGATCGATCCGGCCGTTGCGCACCGAAACCGCGCGCAAACCGGTCAGCTCGTCCTCGAAAATTCCCGGAATTTCGGCGGAGTCGCCGATGAAGTGATATTTTCCGCCGGAATCCTGCGAGATCCGCATCAGCAGCTTTTCATTGAACTCGACTCCAACTCCCATCGCCGAGAACTGGATGTCCGGGTTCTGGCGAACCAGGTCGATACAAGCCATCTCTTCGTAAGTCTGGCCGTCGGTCAGCACCAGAACGCGATTGAGCCGTTGCGGCGTCAGGTTCTTGCGAACCTCATCGATAGCAGCGCGCATCCCTAAGGCCATCTGGGTCCCACCGCCGATTTCGAGCAGGTCGATATCGTCGATCGCCCGCTTGGTTCCGGCCTTGTCGGTGGCGGCTCCGGAGGTCAATACCTGCGCCTTGTCGGCGAAAGCGACAATTGCGACTTTGTCGTCGGGATTGAGATTATCGACCAGGAACTTGACAGCTTCGACGACGAATTCCAATCGGCGCTCGTCGTACATCGAACCGGAACGATCCAGCACGACCCCGAGATTAAGCGGGAGGCGGGCGCCAGCTCCGCTTTGGGCAATTGCTTCGAGCAGCACGTACAGAACGAAATTTTCCGCGCTGGACAAGACATGCTCGCGGCTGGGCAAGGCTTGGAAAGTGAGCGGTTGGGCCATTTCGACACCCCTTTCAACATTGTTAAGCGGCCTTGGTTAACCTGATCATTGCGCCCGATTGCGCGCAGCATTGTCCGTCCTGCGGAAGGCCGGACAGTACCGTTATTTCCAGGCGAGCCGTCCGCAAATCAAGCCATATTTTACGGACTATTTTGTCTAAATGGAATTGAGTACGAAAGGGGGCGGCAGATCGGCGCCAGCTTCGGTCTGGTTTCTTGTCCAAAGCTGGCGTTTACCTGTTAGTTTTTTCGTTTCACCGATTGGACTACCGTGCGGTGGTCCGTTATGACTGGTCAAAACACGAGAGGCTCGGGAGGTTTGCCATGAGTCTGCGCGGTAAGGCTGCCATAGCCGGCCTGGGAATTACCAGGATGGGTAAGAATTACTCCCATCCTAATGCCATCGGCTTCGCCACCGAAGCGATCGAGCTGGCATTGGCCGACGCCGGACTGAGCCGCTCTGACCTCGACGGTGTGTTGGTCAATCCCGGAATGACCTGGGGCGCCGACGTGATGGCGTCCTATACCGTGCAGCAGGTGATGGGCCTCAAAGACATCCGGCTCACCGCCACCACCAATCTCGGCGGCGCCAGCGCAGCGGCACTGGTGATGCACGCCGCGATGGCTATTGACGCGGGAATGGCGAAAACGGTGGCATGCGTGTTCGCCGACGCTCCGTTGAAACCACCGAAACCCGACGCCAAAGGAGCAGGGGGTGGCGCCGCCTATGGCTTTGCCCGGGGCCTGAACGCAGCATATGGGCTATTTGGCGCCAATTCCGGCTACGCCATGGTCGCGCGGCGTCATATGCATGTTTACGGGACGACCAGCGATCAGCTCGGCGCGATTGCGGTGGCGCAACGTAAATGGGCCAACCTCAATCCAATCGCCGAATTTTATAAGGAACCATTGACGATCGAGGATTACCACAGCTCACGATGGGTTGCGGAGCCGCTGCACCTTTACGACTGTTGCCTGGTGAGCAACGGAGCAGTTTGCGTGATCGTCACCTCGGCCCAACGAGCACGGGATTTGAGGAAGCCTCCCGTGTATATACTGGGCATGGGACAGGGCCATCCGGGGGACGATCCTGTGGATACTCTGGCCTCGGGTGCACCGATGGCCAAAGAGACCGCCTTCAGGATGGCGGGAATCGAGCTTCGCGACGTCAATGTCGTCGAATTCTATGATTGTTACACCATCACGGTGCTCATCACTCTGGAAGACTATGGCTTTTGCGCAAAGGGCGAGGGTGGCCCATTTGTATCCGATGGACGCACCGGACCCGGCGGGGTATTGCCAGTCAATACAGGTGGGGGGCAGTTGAGCGCTTATTATATGTGGGGCATGACGCCGTTATCCGAGGGTGTGATTCAGGTTCGTGGCGAGGGAGGCGCCCGCCAGGTACCCAAACACGATATCTGCCTGGTTTCAGGCAATGGCGGCATCCTGTGGACCCATTCGACCCTGGTGTTGGGAGCATCGGCCTGAAGCGCTCGGCGCGGAGAATCGAAGATGACCGAACTAGTTAGACCAATTCCCGAAATCACGCCGGAGTTGCGGCCTTTTTTTGAAGGCAGCCGCAGGGGCGAGCTGGTCGTGCAGAAGTGCGGCAATTGCGGCGACTTGCGCTTCCCGCCCCATCGCATGTGCTCCAAATGTCTTTCCCGCGAGAGCTCCTGGACCCCGGTCAGCGGCGAGGGCGAAGTCTACAGCTTCATCATAATGCACCGCGTTTACCATCCGGCCTTCGCCAACCAGGTCCCGTACGCAGTGGCGATAATTAAGCTGAAGGAAGGGGCAAAAATGCTTTCCAACGTGATCGGGATTGACCCGCACGCGATCAAGTGCGGGATGCCGGTCAGGGTGTCATTTGAAAGATTGAACGATGAGGTGACTCTGCCGATGTTTCGGCCGGTTGGCAGCTAACCATCCACTTAAAGACTACTTGAATTGTCTCAGGCGCTGAGCGATGCTTTAGCAGTACGCGCCCGGGGACGTTGTTCCGAGCGCCCGGAGGCGCAGGCAAAAATGCACGTTCTAGACCCGAAGTACCTCAACAGGCTGGTCGAAACCTCACCCGACATCATCGTTGCCGTAGATATCAAGGGCACCATCGTTTATTACAACGATGGCGCCCGCCGCGGGTTACAGTATCCAGCCGAAGAAATTATTGGTCAAAACGTTACCCGGCTTTATCCCTCGATCGAGGAAGCGCGCCGGGTGATGAAAGCGATGCGTAATTCCAAGGATTCCGGGCGCATCTCGAGTTTCGAATCGACTTTCCGCAACAAGAACAACGAGATGATTCCGGTCGCCATCTCCGCATCGCTGATTTATGACGACGACCACAACGAGATCGGATCAATCGGGTTCGCCCGCGACATCCGCGGGATGCGCCGGCGCGAGCAACTCGCCACCGCCGGCGAAATCGCTATCAGTCTGGCCCACGAAATCAATAATCCGCTCGAAGTCATCGTCAACAACCTGGAACTGCTGGCTCGCGACGTCGAAAGCCGCCTGAGCGACGCCGAGCTGGTGGTGGAAAGCGAACGCCTCGACTCCATCCGCAGCGGCGTCGAGCGGGTCCAGGCGATCGTCCGACGATTGGACGAAATGGCCCGCAAAGGTACTTACGAAACCCGCGATTATCTCCAGGGCAAGCGGATGGCCGACCTTGCGCCGCGCGCCTGTGAAGTGACTCAGCATGAAGCGGCGCCGGTGCGCGAATGGCCGCTGACAGGCATGTCGGTGCTGGTGCTCGACGATGATCCGGCTGTCGTTAGTTCGCTGGCCGACCTGCTGCGGGCAGAACGATGCGTCGTGCATACGGCGCAGCGTCCCAGCAACGCCCTGGCATTGCTGCGAAACATGAAGGTCGACGCGGTCATCTCCGACGTCGTGATGCCGGAGATGGACGGCTATGAGTTCTATCTTCAAGTCAAAGAAGAACTGCCGAACCTGCCCGTAATCCTGATGACTGCCTACTACTACGACAAGGATCACATCATCAAGCGCAGTCGTCTGCGCGGGCTGGAAGGCGCGCTGTTCAAAAAGCCGATCAACCCGAGCAAGCTGCGCCAGGTGCTGCTCCAATGCCGCAACAAAAGCAACCAGCCGCAAAAAGGCCCGGTGCCGGTCCCCCAGGACGCCGCCGACGGCCATGCAGTCCCTCCGCCAAATCTTTCAGCCGCCACCCACGATTTCGCCCGTCCCAACCGCTGACTTCGCTTCAAAACCTGTCGCTTAAAGATTCTCACCGCACTGCCTGCGCTCAAGCGGTGTACCTCAAGCAGGTGCGCGCGATCGACGCAGCGTCGAAGCGGATCACGCTGAAGCTTCGAACCCGGAAATTTACAAGCGGAGTTTGCCGGATTGACTCCTTATCTCGGGCCCGGAATGCTCGATGACAAGGTGAACGTCACCCAGCAGTTTGTCGCCGACGGCTTGCGGCGAGCGCGCTACGTCACCAATGAACGCGTGGAGACGGCGGTGTATCTCGCACTGGTGCTGGAAAAACCGCTGCTGATCGAGGGTCCCGCCGGAGCAGGAAAAACCGAGGTCGCCAAAGTGCTGGCTCAGATGCTCGGCACCGAGTTGGTCCGTCTGCAATGCTACGAGGGTCTGGACGAAGCACGCGCGCTTTACGAATGGAATTACCAAAAGCAACTGCTGCGTCTTCAAGCCGATGAACAGCAGGGGCTGACCTGGGATCATCTTTCACAGCATATCTTTTCGCGCGAGTACCTGCTTGAACGCCCGCTGCTCAAGGCCATTTCCTCGTCCCAGGCCGTCGTCCTGCTAATCGATGAGATCGACAAGGCCGACGAAGAATTCGAGGCGTTTTTGCTGGAGTTGCTTTCCGATTTCCAGATCAGCATTCCCGAATTAGGAACGATCCGCGCCCGACAACGCCCCGCCGTGGTGCTTACTTCAAACCGCGCGCGCGAACTTTCCGAAGCCCTGCGCCGGCGCTGTCTGCATCTGTTTATTGACTTTCCCGGAATCGAGCAGGAACGGCGAATCCTTGAATTGAAGATTCCTGGGTTGGACTCGGCCCTGGCTGCCGCCGCCGCCCGCTTCGTCAATTCACTGCGCAAGCTGGATTTGGCCAAGCAGCCATCGATCGCGGAAACCCTCGACTGGGTCCGCGCACTGGCGCAATTGGGGGTGAAGGAAATCGATCTGTCAGCAGTCCGCGCTACGCTCGGACTGCTGGTCAAACATGAGGATGATCGGTCCCTGGTGGAGAGCAAGTCGACCGCGCTCATCCAGCGCGCGCGCTAAGCAACCGCGACCGCATGATCGGCTCAATCCCCAGCAAACACATCAATCCAATGAGCCCATCCGGCGCCGCAGGTATGAGCGGCGGCAGAGTCCTTATAGCGAAGCGTACATTGCTTCGATCAGGGCGCCAGCGCGCGTGTCCATGATCGCGTCGTTGCGCATCTTGTTCATCACGTAGGCAAAGCCGATGCGTGCGTCGGGATCGGCGTAGGCGATCGAACCGCCGGCTCCCGGATGGCCGAAGTTGCGGGGATTGCGTGCGTTGGGCGCTCCCGGTAGCGGCAGCATAAAACCCAGGCTAAACCGGGTGTCGCGCAGCAATACCATGTCCATGCCGCTTGATTGCTCGGTATGGCAGCGCCGGATGCTTTCGGCTGAAAGCACGCGCTTGCCGTCGACCTCGCCGCCACAGGCCAGCGCTCCGTAAAGCCGCGCCAGCGAGCGCGCGGTCCCGTGGCCGTTAGCGGCGGCAATTTCGGCGCCGCGCCATTCGCGCGTGTTGATCGTTTTAACCTGCATCAAGGTGGCAGGGTTGGAAAGCGCCTTGAAAGTGACGGATTCGGGATTCTTGAAGGCCTCGCTGAACAGGTTGGCTTCACCCGGCGCGGGCGGGTCCGCGCCGATCATCTGCGCCACGCGCGCATCGTTACTCGCGTCCAGACCGATATGAAAATCCAGGCCCAGGGGCTCCGCAATTTCCTCGCGCAGATAGGTACCAAGGGTCTTGCCGGTGATGCGGCGCAGGACCTCGCCGATCAGATATCCATAGGTGAATGCGTGATAGCCGTGCCGGGTCCCCGGTTCCCACCAGGGAGTTTCAGCGGCCAGCGCTGAAGTCATCGCGTTCCAGTCGTAGAGCATTTCGCCGGGTATCTTTTGCCGCAGCGCCGGCAGTCCTGCCTTGTGATTCAGAAAGTGCTTGACGGCAATGTTTTCTTTGCCGGCCTGACCGAATTCAGGCCAGTAGCGCACCACTGGCGCTTCGAGGTCGAGCCGTCCCTGCTCGGCCAGGCGATGCAAACACATTGCGGCGGGACCTTTGGTGGTCGACCACACATTGACGATTGTGTCCCGCTCCCACGCTTTGGTTTTGGCGCGATCGGAAAAGCCGCCCCAGATGTCCACCACAGAGCGATTGTCCAGCGTAATCGCGACCGCGGCGCCAACTTCCCCTTTGTTGGCGAAGTTCTGCGCAAACGCATCCTTGACTCGCGCAAAGCGCGGATCGACGTGTCCCTGAATCTCGACGTTGTCAGCCATCTGCCCGATCCCTGGTGTAAGTTCCTGCAAAAGCTGAGGCTCTTATATCAAGACCGCAGGCCGCCCGAAAGGAACATCCTGCGGCCTATGCGGAAATGGCTGCGTGAGACGGTCCCACGCAGCCAAATTACCTTCAGCGCCCCGGATCGCGCATCGCTGCGGCGGCACGCCGCAGACGATCGAAGTCGCGCGCATATTTCTTGAGCGAATAGGCGCCTCGATTGACGTATGCCGGATGGTACATGGGATATAGCCGCCATCGTCCAGCCTGAACAACCTGGGCGGCTGTGGGATCGAATTCCGCCCTGCTTCCTGCCAGGCAGGACCATACAATCCGGCCAAGGCAGGCGACCAGTTTTGGCCTGATCAACGCCAGTTCGGCTTCGAGATGGCCCCGGCAATTGGTGATTTCCGCCGTGGTCGGGTCGCGGTTGCGCCCCTGCGCGTCGCGCGGATTGCAGCGCACCAGGTTGGTGATAAAGACGCTTCGCAGGCCGGCGGCGGCAATCATGTCGCGCAGCAGATTACCGGAACGATCGCCGCTGAAAGGTACGCCGGTGCGGTCGCCGCCAAAGCGTCCGGGGGCGATTCCGACGAAAGCCACGGCGGCGTCGATCGCGCCCGCACCCGGCACCACCCGCGAACGGCATCGCACCAGCGCCGCGCATCGCTCGCAGGTCAGCATCGAGCGCTGCAGCGTGATCAGCCGTCTTTCAGCCGAAAGTGTCGCCATCGCCGTCACGGATCGCCGCGCCGATACGACCCCGGCGCCTATTCAATGAAGACAATCTTCGGGGCGCGGCGGCGCTCGATAAAGATCCGCGCGCGGTGACGCAGGGCGCCGGCCTGGAATTCGCCGGGGCTGGAGCGGATTTCCTCGGTCAAAGCGGAAAGTTCATTGTACAGCCGCTCGACGTCGATTCCGGCATGGGCGGGGCGCAGTTCATCCAGTGACATCATCGCCTGCGAGAGCAGGTTGATGGTAGCCTGACGACCACCGCGCGCGAATCGCAGATGCAGTCCCGCAGCAATACGATGCAGCGCGCCGATCACCTGCTGGAGCGGTTCAGACGCGTCGCGTCCCGCGTATTCGAACTGCTCGCTGGCGGCGAAGTAGTCGCCTCGATTGAAAGCCTGGATCGCTTCCATGACGGCGGGCGGCAAAGCCGCGGACGAAGTTTGATTCCACGCCATCGGGCAACATCCTTTGCGCCCCGGATCTGGGCCTCAGATCTGTTCCTTTTCCTCGACTTCGTGGTATTCGCGCTCGGACAGGGCCCGCGCCTTATGGCTGCCATAAAGATTATACAGGTCGAACAGCACGCTCTTGTGCGGGCGGACCTTGCCCAGCGGGCATTTGCGCCAGTCTTCCAGCGACTCGTCGCAATAGCCCATGCGGTTCTCACCGCATTTGGGCTGCAGGTAAACCGCGACTTCGGGCAGAACTTTTTTGATCTCCGATCGCATCAACGCGACCATCCGACGGATCTCCCACTGGGCGCGCACGCACAGCCGCAGGTCGCAGATATGGAGCATCTCGGCGAAATTCACCATCACGTGAAAATTAGTCGGAGCCGCATTGGGCAGCACGAAGCGGGCGTCCTCGGCCGGAACGCCGGCGGCCAGTGCGCGCGCGTACAGCGCGGATATTTTGGCTGTCAGTTCTTCGTATTCCTCACCCAGGCCGGCGCGGTTCCACGATTCCGGCATCACGTAGGCCAACCGGTTTTCCTTGAACTTCACGTAGCGCTGGCTTTGCTGCTCGAAACTGATACCGATTCGATGGCGCACGAACTGATGGGACAGCGAGCGCGAGACATTGCTGATGGCAAACCAGAACACCACCTGCTCCAGCGGCGAGGCATGGCCGGTCTTGAGGCGTTCGGCGATAAACTGGCGGATGCGGTCGTGGTTGATTCTTTCGCTCCGGATCTTTTCCCAGATTTCGACCGGCGATTCCGAGGAATAACAGGTCCGGTACGCCGCATACAGCTTCTCCAGCGGCATCGCCGCGAAATCGACCAGCCTGACCGCCATCTGCGCCTGATTGCCCACGGTGGGAAAACCCTTTTCAAATTATAGCTGCCGAGCGCGGCGAATTATATCCGAGGCTCGGATACTTTCGGTAACGCACCGCGCCTGGATGTCCACAAAGTCCGACACGCCGCTAAAATTGCGATAAGCGGAGTACTCGCAGCGATCAAAATGCAACGCACGTCGAATATGGCGTCGCCCGCCTCCCGACGCTCCCCGAGAAGCAGGGACAAAACTGGCGGCTCCAGTTTTATTGATCTTGTATGGTCTCGCGTTGCGCGGCCGCTGCTGTTCCGGCTTGATCCCGAATTGGCTCATCGTATCGTGCTTACCTTGCTGACCATAATGCCCGCGTTTGGGCGACAGAACGATTCTGACGTGTTGGAACAGAATCTTTGGGGGATGCGATTTGTCAATCCGCTTGGGCTCGCGGCAGGTCTGGATAAGGACGCGGTGGCACTCGCGGCGTGGCAGACGCTCGGATTTGGTTTTGCCGAAGTCGGCACGATTACTCCGCGGCCACAACCAGGGAATCCGCGCCCCCGGTTATGGCGATTGCCAGAGCATCGCGCGTTGATCAATCGGTTGGGCTTTCCGGGTCTTGGGATGGAGGTCGCGGCGCGGCGGGTTGAGCGTCTACGCCAGCGACGCCCGCGGATGCGGATTGGCGTCAACCTCGGACCCAACAAGGATACGCCGCCCGAACGTGTCGCCGATGATATCGCCGCGCTTGCGCAGCGGCTTGGCCCGGTGGCGGACTTCATCGTGATTAACATCAGCTCGCCCAATACACCGGGATTGCGCGAATGGCAGGCGCCGCAACATCTGCGGACATTGATCACGCGCGCGTTCGCGGGACGCCTCGAAGCAGGCGCGAACCGGCCGCCGCTGCTGATCAAGTTAGCGCCCGATATCGATTCCGATCAACTTCGACTGATTTGCGAAACAGCGATGGAACTGCGCCTCAATGGAATCGTCGCGACCAACACCACGACTGCGCGCGAGGCCGTCGGCGTGCGCGCCGATTATCCGGGCGGGCTCAGCGGACAGCCCCTGAAATCGCGGGCGCGCGAGATCATCAGCCAGATTTATCGTCACGCGGGCGGGGCTTTACCGATCATCGGCGTGGGCGGCGTGGCCAGCGCGGAGGATGCTTATGGGCATATTTGCGCCGGCGCCAATTTGGTCGAGTTGTACACGGGACTGATCTACGAAGGGCCGGGCCTGCCGACAACAATCGTGGATGGGCTGACGGCATTGATGGAGCGCGACGGATACGGCCGCATAAAAGATGCCGTTGGCAGTTCGGCATAAACCGCGCTTCTTGCTTGAAGTCACAGATGCCGTCACCGTCGGTATCCCGGAAAACGCGGAGCGGAAACCGACGTGGTCAGTGGAAGAGGTTTTCCAGCGGCGCGATTGGATTGCTGGGGGGCGCGTTGCCCCCGCTTCCACCCAGGTATTTGCCCAGGCCCTTGTTGCCCAGATAACGGTTGAGCAGCCTCGACCCCTGCTGCTCGACCGCGTGGCTGGCCGCGCGCTGTACCAGGACCTGCACGTCGGGCTCGATCAACGGATGGGGCAGCCTGCCGCGAATCAGCAGCGGGATTTCGATCTGTCCGCCCTGATTCTCCAGGTACACGACGTTTTTCTTTTCGGCCCGCAGTTCACTGGAGAATTGCGGCGACATCAGCACATGCACCGACAGGTCGACGTTCTTATCCATATCGAACCAGCCGACGCCATTGACGGTATAGTCGTCGGACTGCACCAGGATGTCGTGGGAGGTCAGCCGCGGACCGGTTAACACAAAAGACATCCGCACCAGCTTGAGGTCGGTGTCGGGACTGGAGAACAGGGCCGGATGGCGTTGGACAATCGTCGGCGTGAACAGCGTGCCGATCGCCGGAATACCGTTGATCTTCTTGATTGCCGACCCGACTACATTGACGCCCAATAGCTTGCCCTGGATGACTTGAATTTTCCCATCGCCGGCAAGTGTCGGTTTGATCTCGTCAAAGTTCATTCCCCTGCCGGCGGCATCGATCTGCCCGCTCAGAAGGCCTCTGATTATACCGGCCGCCTTGGCGTTTTGTGCGCTCAGGGCCTGCTGCAGATCGATATGGTTGAGACTGACGGACGTCTGGAAGGGCCGCGGCGGCGCCAGCGCCGCGTTGGCTCTGCCTGCAATGGCTCCGCCGTAAGCGTCGAGCGTGAGCGAGGAAACCTTGACCAGTTTGCCGTCGTACTCAGCCCGCATGGCCAGATTGCGGTACGGAACATTGGATACCATGCCCTGCCCGGAAGTGAGGTCAGTGGTAATGGTGAAGGCAGTGGGCGTCCCCGCCACCGTGCCGTCAGCCTTCAATTGGGCTACTTCCTCGTCGGGAGGACGATCGGGCATCAGTTGCGCCAGTTTGAAATCGTCGGCGCTGAACACATAGTTGGCACGCAGCGGTTGCAAAGACGCCGCCTGCCCCCGCACGCTGGCGTGCGCCGAGCCCAAATTGAAGTTGGTCGGCTCAAGCACCGCGGAGTTCCCGTCCAGGCGAACGGTGCCGGTCAGAGCACTGATTGCGGGAAGCCGGGTGCCCTCCGCCTTTACTCCGACCGCCGCCAACGCGATCGTGCCTCTGGCTTGAGGAACGGGGGCGGCCGACGCAACCTGCAGATGCGCTTCGCTGCCGCCCGATACCTCGTACTTGCTCAGCGTCGCCGCCATTTTGGCAATAGGCGCCAGATCGAAGTGATTGGTATCAACCTGCGCGCTCCAGGCGCCGTGTCCGAATTTCAAGTCGCTCAGACGAGCCTGGAGGTCGGCGAGCTTGACTATGGCGCTGCTTACATCGACCGCTGTTCCTTGGCGTGTTCCCGTGGCCGAGATTTGGAAAGGAGTGCCGGCAGGCTTGTCGAACAAACCCAAATAAACAATTCGGGCGGGAGTGAAATCGGTACTGGCAGCAAAAGTCGCGGCCTGGGGCGTACCCTTTATCCGGACTTTCACGGTTATCGGATCGGGCATGGAGAGCTTGTCCGGAATTCGGCTTTTGAGCTCGGGAATGTCGCGCAAACGGTCCAGATGGATCGGGCCGGCAATGACGTTGAGGGCAACCGGCACATCAAGCACCTGGATTGTCCCGTTATGCGTCAGCGGCCCGACCGTGCCGCTGAGGGAAAAGTTCTGTTTACCGCCCATCGCAGCCAGTCCCAGCCGCACGGGAAACGGCCGGCTGGGATTCATATCGGAGATGGCGAGATTGACGTGTCCTATGTGGATCGGGTTCGAGGCGCCGTCCTGAAAGGTGACCTCACCGTTTTTGATATCGAAGGTCTGAACCAGGAAATCGATCGGTATTCTGGGCGCGCCGTGATGCCCGGCGCGCGGCTGCGCTTGCGAGGCGGTCCTGCTGGCTCCCAGGGTCGCAATGTTAAGTCGTCCTGTGCGATCGCGCAGTACCCGAATCTCCGGGTTGAGCAGGTCGAGACTGGTGATCAGGACATGGCCGGTCAGCAGGGGGAGAAGTTCGACTTTGCCCGAAACCTGCTTGGCCTTGAGGAAGGGAAGCTGCGAGAAAGCCGGATCATCGGCGATTTGCAGACCGGAGATTTCCAGGGTGACGCCCCATCCCAGGGCGATGTGGATATCCTGAGCCGCGACGTCACGCCCAAGCGAGCCGCTGGCGCGATCGAGCAGATATTGACGATTATTGCGGACCAGGGAGTTGAGATTGAGCGCACCATACGTCAGCAGCCCGGCTATCAACAGGAGCAGAACTCCGAAGGTCACTCCAGCCGCTACAAAAATTCTTCGCATTTGAGCACCACGCCGAAATCGACACGGTAGGTGTGGAAATTCTGCGCGAATTGACAGGGGTGACGCAACCGCACGCGCGATGCCTTATCCGGCGACCAATGGCCATGGTTTGAACCGGTCGGCACTTCGGGATTGCTGTGGCACGTTAAATGTTAATTGATCTGTAGCAATTCCTATATGGGATCGGTGAAAAGTCCTCTATCATGTCGATTGAGTGGAGGCCGGAGCAAAAAACTTCGCTGCAGCCTGGTAAACGCGCGCTGATGCGCTTGAAACGTTCACGCGCAAACCGCGCAAGGGCGCCGCTGGCGCTGCGCAAGACGCGACTTATGACGCTATCTGTCTCGCGATCGCTGCGGTCGAAAAAACCGACCGCCAGCGCACTAACCACCGCACGCCTGGCTTCAAAGGCGATAGCGTGGAAGTCTGCCCCGATGCCGAGCGGCAATGGCAATTCGGCGGCCAGCTCCGCCACCGGGATGAAAATCGCCGCGATCGATATCGGATCGAACTCGATCCACATGGTTACCGCGCGGGTGAGCCATGGCGATTTTGAAATCCTCGATCGCGCCAAGGAGATGGTCGGTCTGGCGCGTGGCACTCTGACCAACGGCCGCCTGTCGCCCGAAGCGATGGACTTTGGGCTGAAGACTCTGGCCACCTTCAAACGCCTGGCTGAACGTCAGGGCGCGGACCCGATTCTGGCGGTGGCCACCAGCGCAGTCAGAGAAGCGGCTAACGGGGGCGAATTCGTGTTGCAGGCGTGGGAACAATTCGGCCTGCATGTCGACGTTATCACGGGCAGCGAGGAAGCCCGGCTGATTTTCGGCGCCGCGCGCCATGCGATCGATTTTCGCGATCAGCGGCCGCTGGTGATTGATATCGGCGGCGGCAGCATCGAGATCGTTCAGGGCCAGGGCAACCGGATCAGATGGCAGAAGAGCCTCAAGCTGGGAGTGGTGCGGTTAACCGAACGCTTCTTCAAGTCGGACCCGCCCAAAAGCGGCGAGGTCGCGGCCTTCAAATCCTACGTCCGCGACAAACTGAGGCCGGTGTTCGCGCGGGCCAGGCTAACGCGGCCCACCATGATGGTAGGGACATCGGGAACGCTGCTGACGCTCACCGCGATGGCGGCGGCGCTGCGCAACGGATCGGTTCCGCACAAGCTGCACAATTACGTGCTGAGGCGCAAGGCGCTGGACGAACTCACCGCGAAAATTCTTGCATCCCGCGCCCGCGACCGCGCCCGTATTCCCGGGCTGGAACGCCGCCGCGCCGATCTGATGCCGGCGGGCGCGCTGCTGGCCGCAATCCTGATGGACGGTTTGCGCCGCGACGAAATACGCGCCTGCGAGTGGGCCCTGCGCGAAGGAATCCTGCTCGACTTCATCGACCATCACCAGCGCGAAGTCCGCGCTGCCGAACATGTACCGAGCATCCGGCGACGCAGCGTATTGAGCATGGCCAGCCGCTTCCAGGCTGACCCGGGCCACAGCCAGCAGGTGGCCCGCCTGGCCCTGTGCCTGTTTGACGGCACCAGGTCTATCCACAAGCTGGATGGCGATGCGCGTGAACTGCTGGAGTACGCCGCCCTGCTGCATGACGTCGGTTTGTACGTCAGCCATTCCGGGCACCATCGCCATTCGCAATATCTGATCACACAGGGCGAACTGCGCGGCTTCGATCCGCGCGAGTTGCAGGTCATCGCGACGGTTGCGCGCTTCCATAAAGGCGCACCGCCAAAAGCCTCCAGCCCGGAACTGGAAGGCTTGGATCCGCAACGGCGCAAGCTCGCCGTGATGCTGGCCGCGTTGTTGCGCGTGGCCGACGGGCTGGACCGGACCCATCATGGAATCGTGCGCACAATGCATCTGGGACGCAGCAATGGGCGGCTGGAGATTTCGGTCGATTCGGCGGGGCGCGACGCTGAATTGGAGCTGTGGGCAGCCCAACGCAAATCCGAGCTGTGGGAAAAATGCTTTGGCCTGCCACTTTACTTTCACGCCAAGGCCAGCAATTAAGGAATGGATGACCGGTCTGTACGAGCGCCATCCGTACCCGGGCAAGCTTATCGTCGTCGAGGGGATCGACGGCTCGGGTAAGTCCACGCAACTGCGCCTGATACATCGATGGTTGGAAGCGGCGGGCTATCGCGTTTTCTTCACCGAATGGAACTCCTCCGAACTGGTGCGCCGCGCGATTCGGCGAGGCAAGAAAAAAGGCCTGCTTACGCCCACGACGTTCAGCCTGCTGCATGCCGCCGATTTCGCCGATCGGCTGATCTACCAGATTATGCCGCCGCTCAAGGGCGGAATGATCGTGCTGGCGGATCGCTATGCTTATACGGCGTTTACGCGCGACGTGGCTCGTGGCGTTGACCCTCAATGGGTGCGGGAAGTTTACAGTATCGCGCCGCGGCCCGACCTTGCGTTATATTTCAGAGTGCCCATCGAGGCCTCGTTGGAACGGGTCCTGACGGGACGGCAGAAGCTCAAGTATTATGAGGCGGGGATGGACTTGCGCCTGGCCAACGAAGCTACCGAAAGCTTCCGCATCTTTCAAAGCCGGATCCTCGAGCTTTACGACGCCTTGACGCACGAGTTCGACCTCAAAGTAATCGACGCCGTTCGCGATATCGACGAGCAGCAGCAGGTGGTCCGCCAACTGGTGATGGACGTCATCCGCGGGGTCGAGCCGAAAAAACCTTATGAAAGACAGTCGCTTTTACGGCAACGGCCTGCCGTACAAAAAAACGGCCGGGCTTAAAGGCAGCCTGATCGTAATCGAAGGCACCGACCACGTCGGCCGTTCCACCCAGATTGATCTGCTCAAACCTTGGCTCGAGGTCGAAGGCTACGCAGTGGTCAGCACGCGATGGACCCGCTCCGCATTGCTTTATGAAACGATCGCGGAAGCCAAGGCTGGTCATCGCCTCAACGCCACGACTTTCGCGCTGCTCTATGCCGCCGATTTCGCCGATCGGCTGGAGAATGAAATAATCCCGGCATTGCGGGCTGGATTGGTGGTATTGGCGGACCGCTACATGTACACGGCATGGGCGCGCAACAAGCTGATGGGCGCCGATCCGACATGGTCGCGATCGCTGTTCGGCTTCGCCCTGGTGCCTGACCTGGTACTGTACCTGAAAGTTGACGTCGCTTCGCTGATCCCGCGCGCGCTTGAGGGTAAGGGGATGGATTACTGGGAGTCGGGTATCCATCTGGCCTTCGGCACGGATTTGTTCGAATCGTTTTGCAATTATCAACGCCGCCTCATCCGTGAATTCAATGCGCTTGCCAGGGAATTCAATTTCACCACTATCGACGCTCGGAAATCTCCCGAGTACGTACAGAAAAAGCTGCGCGAGCACATCGGGGATTACCTGCGTCAGAGGAAGGGGGCGGCACAGAACGAAGCGGCGGCAGCTCAGCCCTTGAACTCGTCCAACGGCGCGAGGATTGAGCACGCGCAATCCGCCGGCGCCAGCGGCGCCATCCAACACGCCCCGGACCGGGCGCAGGCCGCCAAATAAGCGTAGCGTAATTTTTCGAACATGCGGGGATGCGGCAATGGCGAAATCGAAGCGGTTATCCCAGCCGAACGCCGGACGGCAGCAGTTATCTTCTGCCAAAGAGGTCTTTGATTCGCCTTTTAAGCAGCTCAAGAAAATTTACCGCGTTCAGGTAAACCAAAAATCCTCGCCACCCTCGAAATCTCCCGAGGCACCTCAGTCGGCAACAGCGGCCACGTCCGACGAAATGGAATTGTTGCGCGAAGCATTGCGCGACGTGCGGCCGCTTGGCGGTCCACGTCATGCGCCGCCTGCCACCGAGACTGGCTCAACCCGCCCGCTTTCGGTTGTTACCGAGGATGCTGAGGTTTTGGCGGAACTGTCCGACCTGGTCGCCGGACAGGGCGAGTTCGATATCACCGAAACCGAGGAGTATGTCGAAGGTGCGCGCGTCGGTCTCGACCCCAGACTGATTGTCAGACTGCGCCGGGGCGAGTTTCCAATCGAGGCGCACCTGGACCTTCATGGCATGACCCAGGCAGATTCACGGCAGGCGCTGACGGAATTCATCCAGGAGTCGGCGCGCAAGGGCCGGCGCACGGTGCTGGTCGTGCCGGGCCGGGGACTTGGTTCGCCGGGTGGAAAGCCGGTCCTCAAGCACGCGACCGTTCACTGGCTCTCGCACGGGATGCTCTGCGGTTACGTGTTGTGCTTCGTGACCGCGCGGCCGACCGACGGGGGCGCCGGCGCGATCTACGTGCTGCTGCGACGCGACCGGCGGCGGGCACAGTTCGACGTGCTCAACGGGACTAAACGCCACGACTGATTGCGAATCCGGCCCCGCGGCAGACGCATGCCTGACTTACCGGCTGAATCAGCCCAGCCAGTTCCTTCCTCGACCATCCCGGCGGGATTGAAGGGGCTCAGCAGCGCTGAAGCGCTCGATCGGTTGAAGAAGCTTGGGCCCAATCGAATCGGCGCCCCGTCGGCCTTCGGGAAAATCAAGGAACTGATCTGGACCGTTGCCGATCCGATGGCCTTGATGCTGGCGGTGGGCGGCCTCGTTTACCTGGCGCTCGGCCAAAGACGCGAAGGTTTTGTGCTGCTCGCGGCCGTTATTCCGGTGCTCGGGATCGACGTGCTGATGGAGATGCGATCGCGGCGCGCGCTCAGGAGTCTGGCCCTCGTCGTTGCTCCCAGGGCCAGGGTAGTGCGCGACTCAATCGAGCGCGAGGTCCCGGCGGAGGAACTGGTCCCCGGCGATCTCATTTTTGTGGCGGAAGGCGACGTTGTGCACGCCGACGCCCAATTGCTCCAGGCCGCCAACCTGACGGTTGACGAATCGCATCTGACCGGCGAGGCGGAGCCGCAAGCCCGGACGCCGGACCTCCCGATGGCGGCCGAACTGTGGGCCGGCTCCCGTATATTGACCGGCCATGGTTACGCCCGGGTCTCGGCCACCGGCGAGCGGACGCGTTATGGCCAACTGGCCCGGCTGACGCGGCAATCAGCCGCCGAGATCACGCCGCTGCAGCAAAAGATCGCGCGCATGACCGCCCGGTTTTTCGCCGCGGCTCTGGCCGCGGCCGCCGCGGTTTTCGCGTTCCGGCTGTGGCGGGGTCAACGGCTGGACCAGTCGTTCCTGTACGCGATCAGCGTTGCGATGTCGGCCGTCCCCGAGGAATTCCTCCTGGTTTTCACCGTATTTCTGAGCGTATCAGCCTGGCGGCTTTCGCGTCATAAGGTTTTGGTGCGCCGGCTGACCAGCGTCGAGACCCTGGGCTCGACCACCCAAATCTGCCTGGACAAGACCGGCACCCTGACGCGCGGCACGTTCACCCTGCAGACCCATCTGGTGCTGGATCCGGAATGCGGCGAGCACGGCCTGCTGGAAGCGGCGGTGCTGGCCTGCGAGATCCATCCCGGCGATCCGATGGAACAGGCAATCCTGCTGCACTGCCAGGAACACGGCATCGACGTGCCCCAGCTCCATCAAAAATGGCTGCTGGCTTTGGATTATCCCTTCGACCCGATCGGCAAGCACATGTCGCACGTGTGGAAGTATCGTAATGGCCGTCCTCCGTCGGGGGCCGGGTCTCGAATTGTCGCCAAGGGCGCGCTTGAGGGCATCCTCGCCCACTGCCGAATCGATCCGGAGCAGCGCAATCGGGCGGAAGCCGCCAACCGGGAAATGGCGGCTGCGGGAATCCGGGTGCTCGCGGTCGCCAGCCGGTGGGGCGAGCCGCAGCAGGGCGGCGATTCGCTCGACGGGTTCACCGGCACGCGCGAGCAGGATGAGCGCGAGCTGACGTTGCATGGGCTGATCGGATTCCAGGACCCGTTGCGGCCGGAAGTGGGCGCGGCGGTCCGGGAGTGCCAACAAGCGGGCATCAGGCTCAAGCTGGTAACCGGCGACCATCTGTTGACCGCGCATGCGGTGGCGGAAGCGGCCGGCATCGCGCATCAGGACGACCGCATTGAGACGGCCGACGCGATCGAGGGCCTCAGCGGCAAACAATTGCAGGATCTGGTCGAACGCACCGCAATCTTTGCCCGCGCCCGGCCGGAGCAGAAATTTGCCATCGTGGATGCGCTGCGCGCCGCCGGCGAAATCGTGGCGATGACCGGCGACGGTATCAATGACGCGCCGGCGCTGCGCCGCGCCCATATCGGGGTCAGCATGGGCCGGCGCGGCACGGCGGTCGCTCGCGAAGCCGCCGATCTGGTTCTGCTCGACGACAACTTCAGCTCGCTGGTCGCGGCGATCCGCGAAGGACGGCGTGTCTTCGCCGATCTCCAGAGCGCCTTTTTGTACCTGGTCGCATTCAAAACGATGGTTGTCGCCGTCGCCCTCTCCACACCCCTGCTGGGTATGCCAATTCTGCTCCTACCAGTGAACCTGGTCTGGCTGGAACTGATTGTTCATCCAGTCTCCGCGCTGGTGTTCGACAGCGGACGCGGTTGCGCAGCACTAATGAGCCGTCCGCCACGGGCCCTCGCGGCAGCGGTAATTCCGTTGCGATCCGGTCTGATCGCGGCCCTCTCCGGAGCATTGGTGGCCTGCGGCGCGCTTATGCTCTACCACTATCGCCTCGATTATGGCGAGGCGTACGCGCGCACGATCGCGCTTACCACGATTGTTGCGGGTAGCATCGTTCTGACCGCGGCTGAGCTGGCGCGCGATCGCGCGCGCAGCGCCAGTCGCATACCACTGGGTCTTCGATTTTGGATCGTGAGCGCGCTGGTGGCGGCCAGCCTGCCGCTTCTGATCTCGATTCCATCTGCCGCCGATTTACTTGGCATCAAATGGGTTCAACCGCGCGATTTCGTCCTGGCTTTGCTGATCGCGCTGGCGGCCACGGGATGGCGCGTGGCCGGCCCAATGGCATAGGAATAAAAAAGCGGAGCCTGTTTTGCCGGCTCCGCTTTTTCCGAACGGGCGGTGTCTCGCTAGATTTTCGCCTGCAGAATGAAGGCGATCACCAGGCTGTACAGGGTTAGCGCTTCGATAAAGGCCAGGCCGATAATCATCGGGGTGAAGATCTGACCGGTGCTGCTCGGGTTGCGCCCAATCGATTCCATTGCCGAAGCGACCATCCGGCCTTGCCCCAAACCTCCGCCCAGCGCCGCAATCCCGATACCGAGGTTGGCGGCAAGTGCAATGAGTCCCGCACGCAGCGGAGCTTCTTGGGCAACCGCCGCTGCGGGCGCTCCCTGAGCCATCGCCAACAGGGGCATCACCAGCAGCATCAGCGCGACCGCGACCAATGCGAATCCCAAACGACGTAGCATTTCAGTTTCCTCCTTGCTCACCCGATCCTGCGGCGCTCTTGATCCTTCTCTGTCATCTACCACTCCGCCGTTATCGCGAGCGGGCGCACATTGCGGGTTGTTGCTTTTCTCAGTGCTCGTGGCTTTGCGCGAGCTTGACGTAGCTCATGGTCAGTACCATGAAAATCAGGGCCTGAATCACGCAAACGATCGAGGCCAGCGCGTAGAACGCCAGCGGCACAATCAGATAGGTCAGGCCGGTGAACAGATGCAGCACCTGATGGTCGGCGAACATGTTGGCTGCCAGACGAAGACCGAGGGAAAATGGCCGGAAAAGATTGTCCGCCACTTCGATCGGAAGCATGATCGGCGACAGCACCAGCAGAGGTCCCAGAAAGCTGCGCAGATAGCTGATGCCGTTGCGTCTGAACCCCTGGTAAACGAAGTAAAAAAAGCAAATCGTGCCGAGAGCGAAAGTGAGATCGGAAAAACTGGTCGGCGGTTCGATTCCGGGGATAAGTCCGAAAAAATTGGAGGCCAGAATAAACACAAACAGACTGCCAAGAAATGGCACCAGTTCGCGGTAATGATGTGAATCCATCACACCCGCCACGAACCCGTCGACCCATTCCACCATAACTTCGGCAACCGACCGCAGAGTTATGCTTTCATCGGGAATCGTGGGATCGGCAGCGGCGGCCAGGGTGGCACGCGCGAGATAACCGAATACCAGCAGCAAGGCCATCACGATCCAGGTGCCGACCAGCACTTCGGGAATCCGTCCGCCGCCAATCAATTCCAAAAATGACACTGTCTTTTGCAAGCGCAAATCCTCTTTTTCAACTCAGCGAGCCCGCACATTGACCTCAAACACCGTCCGGTGAGACCCGATGCTGGCCAAGGTTGGCGCGCGCGGTTTCGATCAAGACGGCGATCATCTGGGTCAAAACGCCTACGCCGAAACCGATCCCGTCAATTCCGGTATGGAACAGGGTGAGGTAAACCAACCCGATAAAAAGCACCAGTTTTATGGGCAACGCGATTGCGCCCCATGTGCTGCCCGCGCCGCCGACGGCTCTGGCCAGCAGTATCCGGACCACAAACGTGAGCAGAAAGACGTTGAGAATCACCACACCCGCGCCCAGCAGACAGCTCAAAGCAGCGGCCTGCGAACGGAAAATGAACAGCAGCAGGGCGGCCGCACACGCAATAATTGCGTTGGTGCGTTGAATGGCGCCGATGGCCGGCAATGTCCGCGTCCCGTCCAATTCAATTTTCCTTTTGGAAATCGCGTAGAATGCTAACCAATCGATAAAAACCAGCAAAGACCCCCAGCAAGAACAGCGTCAGGGTCAGATAAGGATCGGTTTTGAAGTAGAGGTCGAGGTAATGGCCGAGTACCGCCCCGGCCAGCATCGGCGAAGAAAATTCCACGCCCGCCGCGCCATATCGTGCCAGCTTGATGGGGCTTAAAGGCATCAAATGCTCCCCGATTCCAGCAAAGATTCCATCGCGGCCTCGACGGTCCGTTGCAGGTCCTCGCGGCGGTGAGCCAGCGAAATGAACAGCGCCTCGAACTGCGAGGGCGGCAGAAAAATACCCCGCTTGAGCATCGCCCGGAAGAAACGTGCGAAGCGTTCCCGATCGGCCCGCTGAGCTTGGACGGCATTGCCAACCTCGCCCACGCCCAGGAACAATGTCAGCAGCGAGCCGACACGGTTAACGCATCCGACCACCCCGCTTGCAGTCAGAGCAGACAGAAAACCCGATTCCAGGTAGGCACCGGCCGCCTCGAGCCGCTCATACGTGCCATCCGCGGCCAGAATCTTCAGTGTCTCTAATCCGGCACGCACCGAAAGCGGGCTGCCCGACAGCGTCCCAGCCTGGTAAACGGCCCCTGCAGGTGCGAGCAGATCCATCAGTTCGGCGCGTCCGGCCACCGCGCCGATCGGGTTTCCCCCGCCGATAATCTTGCCCAGCATGATCAGGTCGGGTTCGGCGCCATACAGTTCATAAGCAGCGCCGAAGCGCAGGCGGAAGCCGGTGATCACTTCGTCGCAGATGAGCAACGCGCCGTTGCGATGAGCCAACGCGCTGAGTTGCTGTAAAAAGTTCCCCCGCGGCTTAACCACTCCCATGTTTGCGGCCACCGGCTCCACGATTATGGCCGCGATTTCGCCGGGGTGCTGGTCAAAACATCGCTCCACCGAGGCATAGTCGTTATAGGTGGCAACCAGTGTCAGCTGCGCAAGTTCGGGTGGCACCCCTGGACTGTCGGGGACGCCCAGTGTCATCGCGCCCGAACCAGCCCGCACCAGCAACGAATCAGAATGTCCATGATAGCAGCCGTCGAACTTGACGATCATGCGGCGTCCGGTAGCGGCGCGGGCGATTCGCAACGCGGTCATGCCGGCTTCGGTGCCGGAAGCTTGTAGGCGCAATTTTTGTGCGATTGGAACAACGGCGCAAATCAGTTCAGCCAGTTCCACTTCGAGACGGGTGGGTGCTCCATAGCTGAAGCCCGACCTGGCCTGATCGGCGACCGCGCTTACCACGCGGGGCTCAGCGTGCCCGAGGATAGCAGGACCAAAAGCGCCCACGTAATCAATATATCGATTGCCGTCTTCGTCTTGAACGTACGCTTGATAGGCCGAAGCGATGAAGCGCGGCGCCGCGCCGACCGCCTTCCAGGCGCGCACCGGGGAGTTCACTCCTCCCGGCGTGCAGCGAGTTGCACGTTGAAAGAGCGCGTTGGAATGATCGCTATTCATGTTTAATGAGCCTCTGCCAATGAGTTCCGCAATGCTGCCATTAGTACGCGCCCATGAAGCCGTCAACAACTCACCTTGAGCGCACAAAACCATTGGGCCACAGCGATTTCATGCGCACTATTCAAAATGGGGCCGAGGTGATAAAAAAAGTCGTAGCCGGGAAACGACCCATTCCATAGCATTTTCGGAACTTTTCCAAAAATTTTGTGCTCAGTCTTGCATGTGTCCGTTAAAGAGTTTAACTCTGCTGGCTTCTGGCCCTTGTAACCGAAGCTGAATGTTTTAGTTTGGCGAAATTGTTTACTGCCTGTTTCATGAGCGGTTGCTGCAGATTTTGGCAAAAAATAGCTGACAGGATGCATCGGACTGGAGTAGTCAAGCAAAAACAAGGCAAAGGTGAACTGTTCTGCATAGAGCAGTTCATCTGAGAAAAAAGTACGAACGAAGTTATTAACAATTGTTGATAACCTTGTGAGTAATTTGCCCGGTTTTTGGCCGGAGTTTATTTCGGAGGAAGAAATGGACGCTCTCTGGCAGCGGGTTGCAAGTCGAGTACGTGACCAATTGGGCGAGGTTGGTTTCGAGACCTGGATCACGCCGCTCAATTTTGTCGGCATGGAGGGAAGGACTGCCACCATCAAGGCTCCCAACAAGTTTTTTCGCGATTGGGTCAACGATCGCTACCTCGATTTGTTGCGTGACTCGCTTTCCGCGGAAGCGGGAATGAGCATGAACGTTACCCTGGTGGTCGACAACCACAACGGCAACGGAAAGCACCCAACAACCGTCCACAAGCCGACCGCTGCGCCAGCACAGCCGGCGCCCCCGGAAACCAATGGATCCGCCCGCGAAGGACGGACACAGCTCAATCCGCGCTATACCTTTGCCGAATTCGTCGTCGGTTCAAGCAATCAGTTCGCACATGCTGCCGCCCAGGCGGTGGCGAATCAACCCGGCGAGAAATACAATCCGCTCTTTGTCTATGGCGGCGTCGGTCTGGGCAAAACGCATCTGGCCACCGCCATCGGCCACCAACTTCAGGCCGGCCAAGACCGCCCGCGCAAGGTGCTTTTCGTCCCGGCTGAAATCTTCATGAATGAATTGATAAGCTCGCTCAGGCGCGATCGGATGGGTGAATTCAAGGAGAAAATGCGGCGGGTCGATGCACTCATACTCGACGACGTGCAGTTCCTTGCCGGGCGTGAACGCACCCAGGAGGAATTCTTCCATACATTCAATTCCCTGCATGCCGAGCGCCATCAGATTGTACTCACCTCCGACAAGGCTCCGCGCGACATCGCCGGGCTCGAGGAGCGGCTGCGCAACCGGTTTGAGTCGGGGTTGATCGCTGATATCGCGCCGCCCGACCTTGAGACCAGGGTGGCGATCGTGCAAAAAAAGGCGGCGTTGGAAAATCTGCAGCTGCTTCCAGACGTTGCCCTCTATGTCGCCCAGAATGTTTCATCCAACGTGCGCGAGCTGGAGGGTTGCCTGACCCGGCTGGCCGCTTTCGCCTCGCTCAATAAGTGCGCGATCACCGTGGATTTCGCCCGGCAGGCACTCAAAGACCTGGTTCGTGAACAGGAAGTGAAGCTGGATATCGATTTGATTCAGAAGCGCGTCTCGGAGTTCTTCCACATCAGGCTGGTGGACCTCAAATCCAAAAAACGCACCCAGCATATCGCCTTTTGCCGCCAGGTCGCGATGTACCTGTGCCGCAAGCTGACCGACAGTTCCTTTCCCACCATCGGAGACCGCTTCGGCCGCGACCATTCAACGGTAATCCATGCCTATAACCTGATCTCGCGCCGGGTCAGCAATGATTCAGGATTCCGTCACTCGATCGAAAAAATCGAGCGCGACCTCAAGAACATTCGTCCGGACGCGGCATGACCTGTGGACAGCGCTGTGAGCAAAATCGATGAAATCAACAGCCGGAGGAAGCCAGAGGGCATGCGGCCATGTCCAACGATACTTGAAGGTTCGTGGTCCACAGTCTTGTCGACAGCAATTCCATCGTGCAGGGAAAGATTTTCCGCAGCTATCAACCAATCAACATCTCCTACTAATGGATCTGTTTTTTATAAAATTAATGAAGATCAGAAGGATCATAGCGCCTGAATGGAACTAAAAGTTGGGCGTTCGGCATTACTGAGCGGACTTAATCTGGCCCAAGGCATCGTGGAGCGGCGCAACACGGTACCAATTCTGGGCAATGTACTGATTGAGGCCTCGGAATCCTGGCTTGCGCTTGCCGCCACTGACCTGGAAGTCGGGATGCGAACCAGGATCGCGTGCGAATCGGCTCATCCCGGCGCGGTCACGCTTAACGCGCACAAGCTGTTCGAAATTGTGCGCGAGGCTGAGACCGACGAGGTTTCCTTGCGATCGCTCGACGGTGATTGGGTCGAGATCAGGTGCGGCCGGGCGCGCTTCAAGATGATGAGCCTTGATCCGCGGACATTTCCGGCGATGCCGACGGCGGCCGAAAAGGCCGACGCAGCCGCGCCGGCTGACGCCGGTAGGACCGAACTGAACATTGGCGCCAAAGTCCTGACCACCATGATCGACAGGACCATCTTTGCAGTCAGTCCTGACGAAACCCGGTACAACTTGAGCGGCGTTTATCTGGAATGCCCGGCGCCGGACACGGTCAGGATGGCCGCGACCGACGGGCATCGGTTATCCATGATTGATCGGCCCGCCCCGGGCTTCTCGATGAAGGGCGGCGCTATTCTGCCGCGCAAAGGACTAAACGAACTGCGCCGGCTGCTGGACGGCAGCATCGAGGGCGACACCATGCTGTGCGTGGAGGCGCAACTGGCATGGGTCCTTCAGGGCAACACTGAAATTTCGATGCGCCGCGTCGAGGGTGAATTCCCCGACTATCGGGGGGTTATTCCCAAGACTTCCCGTTATCAGGTCGCGGTTGGCCGCGACGCCCTATTGGCTGCGCTCAAGCGTACCGCGATTTTTTCCAGCGAACGCTATCACGGGATCAGGATTACGCTCGCGACCAACAGCCTTACGCTTTCTTCGACCAGTCCGGAACTGGGAGAAGCCAGCGAGACCATCGACGTCGATTTTACCGGTGACGAGTTCTCGGTTGGTTTCAACGCTACCTATCTGCTTCAGGCCGCGAGTGCCGTGTCGCCGGAATCGGAGATCATGCTTGGCCTTACGGATGAGGTCAGTCCCGGGGTTCTAACCACGCCCGAGGATTCGGCCTTCCTGTACGTGGTAATGCCGATGCGGCTTTAGCGACCGCATGGCTACTGCCGAGCATGCGCCCGCGGAGGGCGCACGCTCGGCGCAGAAAACAACTTCGGCGCGATCGCGTACGCCTGGCAATTATTCACAGCGAGGCGTGTGACGTGCGTGTGTTGCCACCGCGTTCGATCGCGCTGCGCCGGCACCAGCGGTCGATCTCGTCGATTTTGAAGCGCCAACCGCCGCCGAGCCGGAATCCAGGGATCTCGCCGCGCTTGACCAGTCGGTAAATGGTTGACTGATGACAGTGCAGGTATTTTGCGAGATCCTTGACGGTTACGATTTCCCTTGTCATTTCCTTGTTCAGCATAGCATCACCCCGTTCAGAATTACGGCTCGCTGCGCTTTAGCAGGCCGACCGGACCCGGAAAGCAAGGCAGGTGCTCCTTCCACGGACGGCTTCCGGGGCATAATCCGCCCTGAAAATGGGGGGCCAGGAGTGACCACGACAAGAGCGGAAGCGAGCCGCCAAAAACTACAGTTAAAAGCGTATGTTTGCGATGAGCACTGAGTCAATGAAGTAGTTGTCCCCACAAAGGGATATTTTGTTGTCCGCCTCCAGCTTCCGTACAACCTATCCCTGTGCCATGCTGAAAGCGCAGGCGAAAGGCTCTTGAAAGCAGGAATAATCGGACCACGCGGGGCAGGTAAATCAACAGTTTTTCACGCTCTTACCGGCCTGGCCCCAATCCCGTCGCAACAATCAAGGAATCGCGCGCGTCCGGGCCAAATTCGCGTCCCCGATCCGCGTTTGGATTTTCTTGAGCGCGTTTGTGGATCCAAAAAAAAGATTCCCGTCGAATTGACGGTGATCGACTTCGCGCCCGGTGTGAAGGAGACCAAACCCGGCGCCGTACTTGACGCTAGCTTGATTCCGCTGATGCGGGAACTCGATGCGATCCTGATCGTGGTCGCCAGTCCCCTTATCGGTGGGCCGCCTTTGCTGCCGACACTGAAGGCTATTGAAGACGAATTGATATTTGCCGACTACGAGCAGGCCGAGCGTCGGCTCGAGCGCATCAGGAAAGAGCGCACGCCCGATGAGGTCGAGCGCGCGGCTTTACAATCCGTGCTCAGCTGCCTTGATCATGGCGCGCCTCTGCGTATGCTTGAACTCGGCGTACAGGAACAAAAGGTGCTGTCTCATTTTTGTTTCCTGTCGCAAAAGCCGGCGTTGCTGGTGGTTAATTGTGCCGCGGAAGAGGCCTCGCAGCCGGCGCCCCCGCAGGAGCTTGAAGCCTTGCAGGCCCGAGGCATTGAAGCTTTCCGGATGGCGGCGGCGTTTGAGGCGGAATTGTGGGAGCTGGAGGAAAATGAGCGGGATGAACTTCTGCGTGAAACTGGTCTAAGTGCCAGCGCTGCCGATCGGCTCATTGCTGCTCTGTACCGGCGTTTAGGCCTGATAACCTTCTACACCGCGGGCGAACCCGAGGCGCACGCGTGGGCTCTGCCGGCCGGCTCCACGGCACTGGAGGCCGCGGCGAAGATCCACAGCGATATTGCGCGTGGATTCATCCGCGCCGAAGTTATCTCTTTTGCCGATTTCGAGCAGTACGGTTCCGAGACCAGGGTGAAAGCGGCCGGACGGCTGCGGCTGGAAGGGAAGGATTACGTTATGCACGACGGCGACGTAATCCATATCCGCTTCAAGATCTGACCTGGAATCGGCGTTTCACCGCCTCTGCAAAAAATCGCAAGCGAGGTCCCGCTGATGAGAACCTCGCCAAACCGCAAGCGCTTTTGACTTGCGAGCCTTGTGCAGGCCTGAGAAAATGTCCCGATTATACTCTGAATTTGGACTTACCTAACTGACCGACGACCTTGACTCCTGATGCGCCGCCTCGAAACCATCTTCATCGTTGTTGGCATCGCGTTTTACGGATGGCTCATTCACAGCATCGGCCTTCACTCGGTGTTCGCCAACCTGACGCGGGTGGGATGGGGAATCGGCGTCACCATCGCGCTGGAAGGGGTGGCGCGGATCGCCAACACCCTGGGATGGCGCACAGTCATTGAGCGTTGCCCGCGCGGTTTGACGTTTTCCAGGCTGTTCGCGGCGCGGATCGCTGGCGAGGCGATCGACTACACCACGCCATCGGCGCAACTCGGTGGACAGGTCGTGATGGCGCTGATGGTGCGCGACGAATTGCCGATTGCGGCCGGCCTGGCCACCGTGGTGATCGCGACATTTGCGGAAGCGATCGGCCAGATTGGGTTCATCTGCGGCGCGCTGCTGCTCTCGGTCAGACTGGCGTCTTCCCTGCACGACGTGTTCTGGCCGATCATCGGAGGCATCGGCATCACCGTCGCGCTGGCCGCGGGTTTGTTCTACGTGCAAAAGAAACGGCCGTTTTTCCATCTGTGGAAGGCGGCGGCCAAACTCGATCTGCCCGCGCTGGCCACGGTCGAGATTGGGGAGGCGTCGCAGCAGGCGGACGCGATGCTGATCGACTTTTACCAGCGCAACCGTCTGCGGCTGGCTTTATCGTGCTTGTGCTATCTGTTCGCGTGGAGTCTCGGGCCAGTTGAAATCTACCTGCTGCTGGGTTTCCTGGGGCAGAAATCCACGCTTGAAGTTGCGCTGTTGACCGAGGCGTTGGGCCTGTTAATCGAACGCGCGACCTTCATGGTCCCGGCCAAGCTGGTCAGCCAGGAAGGGGGCAAGGCGTTGATCCTTGGGATGCTGGGTTATGCGCCCGGTACCGGCTTTACGGTGGGTCTGCTGCGTCGAATCAAGGAGTTGTTCTGGGTGCTGCTTGGGCTCTCATCGCTGGGCGTGTACCGCTTGGGCGAAAGCGGCGCGCCGATGGTCAGGGAAGCGAGCGCGTCCGAGGATTCGCTTGCGCGCTCCGGCGAAAACCTTAAAGGTTTCGGTTTATGAAAAAGCTATTCGGTGTTCTGGCCACGCTTTTGGCCGCCATGATTGCGTCTCCCCTTTTGGCGGGCGTGATCCTCCATCAGGAAATCACCACCAGCAACGGTGCCAACACCACGACCAGCCATCGCACGGTGATGGTGCAGGGTAACAAGCAGAAGGTGGAGACTGGCGAGCAGAGCATCATCCTCGATTTGGATGCGGGAAAAATGATCCTCCTCAGTCCCGCGTCCAGAACCTACACCGAACTGCCATTCCCGCCGCACGGGCAGATGGCCGCAATGATGCAGAACATGGGCGGCGTCAATCTGAATTTCACCAAGACCGGCAAAACAAAGAAGCTGTCGGGCTACCCATGTCAGGAATACGACAGCAGCGCGAAATCCGCCATGGGTGAATTCAGTGCCAGGGGCTGCTTCTCCTCGGCAGCGCCCGGAGCCGCCGCTTATGCGTCGTTCAGCCAGACGATGGCACGTAAATTCGAAGAAGCCGGGATGGCAAAGACCAGGGGTATGCAGCCCGACGGCATACCAATGGAGCTTGAGACCACCACCAAACTGAGGGGGTTTAATATTCCGGGAATACCACCCGAGCAGGCTGAAAGACTCAAGCAGATGATGGCCAATCGTCCACCGACCACGACCAAATCCGTGACGACCAGCGTCAAGGTCGCGGAGCTTCCCCCCGATACCTTTGGCATTCCCGCTGACTATACGGAACGCAAGGTGGCATTGGGCGGCCTTGGAATGGGCGCGCCGGCGCCCGCTCCGACGCCCTATGAGGGCGAATAGGCGATCGTGTTCAGGTCGGCTGCGTTTGCGCTACATGCGCACGACGCCGAAACTGCCGGCTGGGGGTATCGGCGCGTTGTACGACGCGGCAATACCAAGCGCGAGCGCGGCGCGGGTGTCGAGCGGATCCAGCACGCCGTCGTCCCATAAGCGCGCGGTCGAGTAATAGCAGCTCGATTCCAGCTCGTATTTTTCGCGCGTAGGACGCACGAATTCCGCCTGCTCCGCCTCGCTCATCACCTGCCCTGAGCGCTTTAGCTGGTCGAGCTTGACGGTGAGCAGGGTATTGGCGGCCTGCTCGCCGCCCATCACCGAGATGCGCGAGGTGGGCCACATGAAGAGCAATCGCGGACTGTAAGCGCGCCCGCACATACCGTAGTTGCCCGCGCCGTTAGACGCCCCGATTATCACTGTGAACTTGGGCACCTGCGCGTTGGCCACCGCGTTGACCATCTTGGCGCCGTCTTTGGCGATGCCACCCTGCTCGTAGCGCTTGCCGACGATAAACCCGGTAATGTTCTGCAGAAAGATCAGGGGGATGCGCCGCTGGCAGCAGATCTCGATGAAGTGGGTTGCCTTCAAGGCCGATTCGCTGAACAGCACGCCGTTGTTGGCAATAATCCCGACCTGGTAGCCGAACAGACGCGCAAAGCCGGTGACCAGCGTGGGACCGTAACGCGGCTTGAATTCGTGCATTCGGCTGCCGTCGACCAGGCGCGCGATCACCTCGTGTACATCATAAGGCCTGCGCGTATCTGCCGAGACGATGCCGTATAGCTCGGCCGGATCGTAATAGGGTTCTTCCGGCTCGATCTGGCCAGGGGGATCTCCCGGCGGCGCAGGCAGGTTCTCCGCAATGGAGCGCGCGATTTCCAGAGCGTGCTCGTCGTTTTCGGCCAGATGATCGCTGACTCCTGAAATCCGCGTATGTATGTCGCCGCCGCCCAATTCCTCGGCGCTGACTTCCTCGCCGGTGGCGGCGCGGACCAGCGGAGGACCGCCAAGGAAAATCGTGCCCTGTTCCTTGACGATAATGTTTTCATCGCACATCGCAGGCACGTAGGCGCCCCCCGCGGTGCACGATCCCATCACCACGGCGATCTGCGCGATGCCGGCCGCGGACATCCTGGCCTGGTTGTAGAAGATGCGACCGAAATGCTCGCGATCGGGGAAAACCTCGGCCTGCATCGGAAGGAACGCTCCGCCGGAATCAACCAGGTAAACGCAGGGGAGCCGGTTCTCCATCGCAATTTCCTGCGCGCGCAGATGCTTCTTAACCGTGATTGGATAATAGGTGCCGCCTTTTACGGTCGCGTCGTTGGCCACCACCACCGTCTCGCGTCCCATCAGGCGGCCGATGCCGGTTACCAGACCCGCCCCGGGTGCGTCATTATCGTACATATTGAAGGCGGCCAGTGGCGACAGTTCCAAAAACGGCGCGCCCGGATCGAGCAGTCGGCCAATGCGCTCGCGCACCAGCAGCTTGCCGCGTTGGGTGTGGCGCGCCCGGGCTTCCGGCGGACCGCCCAGCCGTGCCTGCTCGATGTGCTCGCGCAGTTGGCGCACTGCCGCTTCCATCACTTCCCGGTTGTGGCGGAAATCCTCGCTGGCTGTATTTACCCGTGATTCGATCCGTTCCATTGGTTTACCTGGTGCCCAGACGGCGCGATTGCGCTAAATTCTGGATCGCATGTCTATGTCTATCCGTTCCGCCGCCCGGCGCAAGTTGGTGTCGTTTCCCGATGCGAGCGCGCGACCTTAAAGCTCTGGAATTCGACAAGGTGCTCAGTCTCGTCAGCGCTCTGGCGGCGTCCGAGCCGGGGCGGCGTGAGGTGGCGGCGCTCACCCCTTCTACCGACCCTGACACAGTTCGACGCCGTTTGCGGGCGAGCGCGGAACTGGTCCAATTGCGTGCTCATGCCGGCTCGCTGCCCATTGGGGAGTTCAAGGATCAGCACCAGTTTTTCGGCGTGGCCGCGATGGAGGGTGCGACGCTGGATGGCAAATCGCTGCTCGAGGTGCGCCAGTTCGTGCTCGCCGCGCGCCACCTCGAAGCGTTCCTGCGTTCTCGCTGCGAGCGGTTTCCCGCAGTCGCCCAACTGGCCAGTTCGCTGCTCGCGCCCAAGGAATTGGCTGACGCCCTGCTCAAGGCGTTGGCCGAGGACGGCGGTTTGCTTGACGATGCCAGCCGCGAACTCAAGCGTTTGCGCACGCGCTTGCGCGACGAGCGCGCCGATCTGGAACAGCGGCTGGGCCGGATGCTCGATCAGACCGGAATGCAGCCGTTTCTCACCGATCGCGTGGTCACGATCCGCAACCGCCGCTTCGTCCTGCCGATGAGACCCAACTACGCCGAGCGGCTGGAGGGAATCGTGCAGGATCGTTCGGTATCGGGCGAAACGCTGTTCGTGGAGCCGTTGTGGGCGGTGGGTCTGAACAACCGCCTGATGATGATCGAGCGCGAAGTCGAGGCCGAAGAGCGCCGGATCCTCGCTCAGCTTACCGCGATGGTGCGCAGCTACCTGCCGCAGTTGCGCATGACCTTTGATGCACTGGTGGCACTCGACGCGCTCAACGCGCGGGCGGTGTTTGCGGAGCGGTATCGTTGCGTGGAGCCGGCACTGGTTGAGAGCGGCCTCAAGCTGGTCGCCGCGCGCCATCCGCTGCTGATGGCGCGCGGGCGCAGCGTCGTGCCAATCGACGTGCACATCGGGCCGAACCGGCGCGGGATCGTAATCTCGGGTCCCAATACGGGCGGCAAAACCGTCGCCCTCAAAACCATCGGGCTGCTTTGCCTGATGGCGCAAAGCGGGCTGCTGGTGCCGGCTGAGAGCGGCACCCAACTGATGGTGTTCAGCAGCATCTGCGCCGACATTGGCGACGAACAATCGATCGAGGCGGACTTGTCCACCTTTTCCGCTCACATCGCCAACCTGGCCGGGATCATGCGCGAGTTGGAGGAGCCGGCGCTGGTCATCCTGGACGAGCCAGGGGCCGGCACCGATCCGGCCGAGGGAGGCGCGCTTACCATCGGATTGATCAAGTATCTGGCGGCACGGCGATGCGTTCTCGCGATCGCAACTCATTCGACCGCCGTCAAGCTTTACGCCTACAGCAGCGCTGAGCTGGAAAGCGCCGCAGTAGATTTTGATGAACGCCACCTCACACCGCGATTCAGGCTCAAGCCCCACACTGTGGGCCAGAGTTTTGGTTTGGCCGTCGCCGAACGCCTGGGCCTGCCTGGCGAAATTATCCGGGCGGCGCGCGACGCGCGTCCTGCCGGCAGCGCGGAACTCGACGACGCGCTGCGTCGCCTGGAGCATCAACGCGAAGAGTTGGCGCGCCAGACTGAAGAGATGCGGGCCAGGGAGCGGGAGCGCCAGCATAGTCATCAGGCGGTGATGAAGGCGGCGGCGGAGGCGGCTGCTCGCGCTGCCGCGCAAAGCGAAAAGGTACGCGCCGATTTCCGCCAGATGAGCGCGCAATTCCACCGCGAAGCGGCCCGTCTGCTCGACGAGATTAAATCATCGCGCCGGCCGCGCAGCGAGATCCGCCAGTTCATCGAACGCGCCGCCGCCGAGGTCGGTCGAATTGCTCCCGAAGCTCCCGCCGAACCTGCGGACACGCAGCCGCTTAAGATCGGCGACGTGGTCGAATTGGCCGATTCCGATATCCAGGGCGAACTGCTGGTGCTCGAGTCCGATAAGGCGGTGATTGGACGCGGCGGACTGCGGATCGAGGTCGCGCCTGGACGCTTGCGCCGCGCCCGCCAGCCCAAAGCCCCGCCGTCTGCGCCGGTTGTCGTCAGCCCGCTCCACCATGATACCGCGGAGGTCAACCTGATCGGGATGCGCGCGACCGACGCCTTGCGCCGCCTTGAGGAATTCCTCGATCAGGCCTATTTGACCAACAAATCCGAGGTTCGCGTAATCCACGGCGTCGGCTCGGGAGCCTTGCGTCGCGCGGTGCATGAGTATCTCTCCACCTCGCCCTATTGCACCGGCTTTCACGAGGCTGAACCGCATGCGGGCGGTGCCGGCGCGACTATCGTCCAGGTCGGGCTTTAGAAGCTGTAATGCAGGCGCAACGGGGCTCGGGTTCAAGCGCCATCCCCGGAGCGTCGGATAGCGGTCTTATTCAAGACCACCGGACGCGGCCGGTCGCGGCGCGCATCGACGATACAGAAAAAGCCAAACCTGGCGCGTCCAAGCGCGCGCAGCTGATGGGCCTGATTGGGTCCGATATAAATCGTATCCATCGGTTGGAGCATGTAATTCCGGTCCCCAACGCGGACCGACCCGCGTCCGCGCACGCCGATCACGACATGAGCGTGACGATGTTGCTCCAGGCTGGTGTGGCCGCCCGCCTCCAGTTCGAAATAACGCAGGTGAAACGCGATGCGCTCGCCGAGTTTTCCGGCCAACACTTGGCGCGAGGCGCCGGCAAATTCGCCTCCGGCGTGCGCGCTGATTTTGTAGGGTTCCACTTCGACATGTTCCCAGCGGTATTGACGGCGAAACCGCCGCAGCACTGGCGGCTCATCGCTTTTGGCCTGTGCCGGCGATTGGCCCGCCGTCTTCGCATCGGTGGGAGCGATCTTCGCGCGTGCCGATCTACTGGCCAAACGTGACCACCACCTTGAGCGCTTCCTGGCGTTGCGCGGTTTCAAAGGCCTGGGTGACCTGCGCCAGGGGAAAGCTGTGGGTTACCAGATCCGCGGCGCTCAGCACGCCGCGCTCCACCAGGTCCATCGCCTGACGGGTGTCGTCCGGACCGCACGAGTAGCTGGTGATGAAGCGCGTATCGTTGAAGTAAAGGTCGTGCGGCCTGATCGTCATCTCTTCATCGGGCGCGGTCGCGGTGAATTGAACCACTGTCGCGCCTTTGCCCGCCAATTCCAGCCCGGTTTGCAGCGCACGCACGGTTCCCGGTCCGACGATGACCACGTCAGCCATCGCGCCGTGAGTCAAATCGCGGATCCGCTCGACCAGATCATTATCGGCCACGATTGCATGATCGGCGCCCAGCTCAAGCGCGCGCCGCGCTCGGGTTTCGAACAGATCGATCCCGAAGATCCGGGCGGCGCCGGCGTGACGCGCCAGCACCACATGCATCATGCCCATGATGCCCAGCCCGATCACAACGATGGTATCGCCCGGCCGAATGCCGGAACGCCGCAGGGATTTGATCACGCAGGCCGAAGGCTCGATCAGGACGCCGTCGAGGTCCTGGACGCTGTCGGGCAGCGCCAGCGTGTCGCGCTGGTTCACCGCGCTGACCAGAAAATACTCAGCCATCCCCCCGGGGTCGATCTTGCTGCTGCGCCACGTCGGACATTGCACATACTCGCCGCGCCGACATGCCGCGCATTGAAAACAGGGCGCGTGATGATGCACAAAAACCCGCTGCCCCGGGTGAAAGTCGCGCACCTCTGGGCCCACTTCCTCGACTACCCCGACGGGTTCGTGGCCCAGAACCAACGGAGCCTTGCGCCGGATATACCAGGGCATGATATCGCCGGAACAGATACCGCAGGCGGTTGCCCGCACCAGCATGTCGCGGGGACCGACCTCGGGTCTGGGATGATTTTCCACGCGGATGTCACCGAAGTCATACAGGCGTGCCACCTTCATCATGATCGGAACTTCCCAGCCGCGGGCATCCGTGTCAACAACGTGTGTGCGGCTGCCGGAGCTGCTAACCTGTAACCCATGCCGCGTCCAACCTGTCCCCCAATCGCCGCCGACGTGATCATCGAGATCGACGGCCGCATAGTTCTAATCGAGCGCAGGAATTATCCGTATGGATGGGCGATTCCGGGCGGCTTCGTCGATATTGGCGAGACGGTCGAGGATGCCGCGGTGCGCGAGATGCGCGAGGAGACCGGGCTTGAGGTGGAAATCGTCGACATGATGGGCGTCTATTCAAGGCCCGATCGCGACCCGCGCGGGCATACCGTCAGTGTGGTGTACGTCGGCCGCGCACATGGAACTCCGCAGGCTGCCGATGACGCCAAATCTGCGGCGCTCTTTTACCCTGACGCGCTGCCCTCGCCGCTCGCCTTCGATCACGCCGAAATCCTGGCGGACTACAGGCATTATAAGCAAAGCGGCGAGCGCCCCGCCCCGTGGCGCAGACGGTAAGCATCTATGGTCTCTCCCCGATGGAGTCTGGTCGACTTTCCTGCGCAAAAAACCGACTACATCAGAATGCGGGGGAAACGGAAAAGACGGTGCGATCGGCGAAGCTTTCAATTGCGCGGCAGCAGTTCCGCGGCCGGTTGGTGGCCTGACCCATTCGCGCCGCTTGACGGCTCCTCCGGCAGCGAGAGCATTATCACGCTGCGCACTGCGACCAGCAGCGGGGCCAGGGCGATGGCCGGCAGGCCCCGGACCTCCGCGAGCAACTGTTGCACGTGCTGTAAGCGTTCGGGCTTCATCAGGCTCAGCCGGCGCAAAATCTCCGCGCGTTCATCTTCCTTATAATCGGCGAGGATTGCGCGGGTCAGGCGCAGCCGGGCGGCACGCAAGCCTTCGTCCAATTCCTGCGCCGCGCGTCGCTCCCAGCGATCGGTGGTATCGACGGCGCGGATGGCTTTCTCCAGCAATGCGAAATCGATGGCTTCGGCCAGTGCAAAAAAGACCGCGGCGACCCGCTCAGGCGGAAGGTCGAGTTCCTGGCCGATGTGAATTATCTCGATCAGATGGTCGGCGAAATCCAGCCGTGCCAGTTGATGAGCATCGGCTTCCGTTAGACCTGCGATGCGCAATTCGCGGTAATATTGCTCGAAGCGCTGGCGTTCGCCGCCGGCGAGGAAATCCTCAAATCGTGCCGCCAGTTCGGCAAAAGCCGGATGCATATTGCTGGTCGCCTGGCCCAGAGAGGCGGGCTCCGACCGGCCCCTCAGCACGACCCGGGTTGCCCCGAGGGCAGCGCGCCACAAAGCCGTCAGCGCCTGCATCTCCGCCTCCAGCAGGAGTTCATTGCCGCGCGCCTTGATACCCTCAAAAGCCGCCCGCAGTCCGATACAGTCCGAAGCGATCAACCAGGCTCGCACCACTTCTTCGGTGCTGACCTCGAAATCCCGCGTAAGTCCGAACACGAAGGTTGCGCCCATGGTATCGACCAGTTCGTTAACCAACCGGGTGGCCACCAATTCGCGGCGCAGGCGGTGATGCGGCACTTCCTCGCCAAACCGCTGCACTATTGACGACGGGAAGTAGGAGCGCAGATAGCGTTCGACCAGATAGGAATCGTCAACCAGCGCGGAGCGCTGCAGTCGATCGCTGAGGTCCAGTTTGGTGTAGGCCACCACGACCGCCAGTTCGGGCCGGGTCAGGCCGGGAAAGCGCGTATGACGTTGCGCAAGCGCTTCGGGCGTGGGCAGCGCCTGCTCATCGCGCCTGAACAGGCCGCGCTGTTCGATCGCGGTCATGTGTTCGCGAAAGACGCTGGTGTCGGCGCGGCTGCGCACCTGTTCCAGACTGAGCAGCAGGACCTGATCGCGATTGTCGCGCAGCACCTGTCCGGCCACTTCATCGGCGACGTCCTGGAGCGCGGCGTTGCGTTGCGCGAACGAAACCGTACCGCGCTTCAGCGCCGGGGCCAGCAGTATTTTCAGATTGACCTCGTGGTCGGAAAGGTCGACGCCCGCCGAGTTATCGATCGCGTCGGTGTTGATGCGCCCGCCCCGCAGCGCGTATTCGATCCGCGCTTTCTGGGTCAGGCCGAGATTGCCTCCCTCGACCACTATTTTGGCGCGTAATTCGGCTGCCGTAATACGACAGGTGTCGTTGGCGTGATCGCCCACCTGCGCGTCGGTTTCGTCGCTGGCCCGGACGTAGGTCCCGATACCGCCGTTGTACAGCATATCGACGTCGGCGCTCAGGATGGCCCGGATGAGGCTGTCGCTATCCAGTTGATCGGCTTCCACTTTGAGGGCGGCGCGCACTTGCGGGCTTAGCGGGATGATTTTCTGGCCGCGGCGGAACACGCCGCCGCCCGCGCTGATCACGGCGGGATCGTAATCCGACCATTGCGACTGTGGCAGTTCGAACAGGCGCTTGCGTTCGGCAAAACTCCGCCCGGGGTCCGGATTCGGATCAAGAAAGATATGACGATGGTCGAAGGCGGCCACCAGTTTGATGTTGGCGGACTGCAACAGGCCGTTTCCAAACACGTCGCCCGACATATCGCCGATCCCCACCATCGTCGCCGGCGCGCCATGCTCCAGGTCGCGTCCCATTTCCCGCAGATGGCGCTTGGCCGATTCCCAGGCTCCGCGAGCGGTGATGCCGAGTTTTTTGTGGTCGTAGCCGTGAGTGCCGCCTGAGGCGAAAGCGTCGCCCAGCCAGAAGCCCCGCTCTTGCGCTAGATCATTGGCGATATCAGAAAATACCGCCGTGCCCTTGTCGGCTGCGACGACCAGGTAAGGTCCGTCGTCGTCGAGAACCTTGACGCGCGGCGGGTGTGCCACGTGGCCGTCAACGATATTGTCGGTCAGGTCTAGCATCGATCCGATGAGCGTGTTGTACGCATCGATCACATCCTGCTGACTGAAATTGCCGCCCGTGGCCTTGAGGATGAAACCGCCTTTGGCCCCCACCGGCACGATGATCGCGTTCTTGACGGTCTGGGTTTTCATCAGGTCAAGAATCTCGGTGCGAAAATCATCGAGCCGATCACTCCAGCGAATACCGCCGCGTGCGATTTTGCCGGCGCGCAGATGGCATCCCTGCATCCGCGGAGTATCGACATGAATTTCATACAGCGGCGCCACCTCGGGCAGATCGGGAATCCGCCCGCTTTCGAACTTCAGGACGATCCTGGGCACCGGATGACTCAACGGCTGAAAATAGTTGGTTCGCACGGTGGCCTCGACCATCGCCAGTATGCGCCTTGCGATGCGGTCGTCGTTGATGTTGTCGACGGCGCGGAGCGCTTCCACATAGGCCGACTTCATCCGCTCCAGTTCGGCGGCGGCGGTATCGCGCTCGGGATGCGTGCGGGCAATGAAATAATCAACCAGCTGGCGGGCCAGGTTCGGATAGGCCAGGAAGACCCGGCGCAGCGCCGGCCGCGAAGGCGCCAGTTTCATCTGGAAGGCCGCCGCCAGGTAGGCGCGCAGCAGCGCCGTCTCGCGCCATCCAAGCGCCGCGGTCAAAGTCAGCGTGTTGAGCGGATCGTTTTCGGCCAGACCGCTGCGCACCGCGCTCAATGCTTCCGCTAGCAGCGACGCGCCGGGATATTTATCCAGCGGGCGGCGGTCGTGCCCTTCGACCTCAAAGGTGAGCACAAAGGCGGGCTCGCGGCGCCCCTCGACGCGGGGCCGCAGTTCGTGGGCGTCCTCGGACAACACTCTGATGCCAAAGTTCTGCAACAGCGGCATCAGGTCGGAAAGCACGATCGGTTCGTGCGCCTGAAAAATTCTGATCTGCGCCGCGGCGCCGGCTGCGGATGGCGCGCAGACTTCGACCGACGCGCTGCCGCCGGCCAATGCCGCTTCGACCTGCTCGATATCGGCGATTGCGCGCTCGACGTCGGTGGTGGCCCGGTATTCCGCCGCAAAGGCGTCGCGGTAGCGGGCGGCCAGGTCTTCGCCGTGCGGCTCGCCGAATTTTTCGATCAGCTGTTCCTTGAGCCGATCGCTCCAGGTTCGTGTCAACGCGGCGATCTCAGCCTGCAGCGCCGGCACAATGGCGGGATTGGGTTTGGGCGCGGCGAAACAGAAATGCAGGTGCGCGCTATAACCTTCGCGCAATTCCAAATGATAATAGACCGGCCTGGCTGCCAGCCGCTGGGCCAGCAATTCCTGGATCTGCATCCGCACCTCGGAAGAGAAACGCTCGCGCGGCAGCAATACCATCACCACCACCATCCGGCGCTGCGCGTCGGGCAAAATCGTCACGCGCACGTCGGTATCGCCAAAGGAAGCAATGATGGCATCGAGTTCCTGGCGCAGTTCCTTGACCGAGGCGCGAAACAATTCTTCCTTGGGCAGACTGTTGAACGCGGCGACCAGTTCCTTGTAGTCGTGCGACCCCGGCAGCAGACGTTCGTCGTCAAGCAGTTGACGCAGTTTGTCCCGCAGGATTGGCACGTGCTCGGCTTCTTCAACCGCGGCCTTGGAGCTGAACAGCCCCAGGAAACGGTCGAAAGCGACGGTGTGTCCGCCATTGCCGGTGCGGCGGATTAGGATATCGTCCATCGGTTCCACCCGGTGAACATGGGACTGGATGTGGCTTTTGCTGACGATCAGCAACGGTCCATGCGCCAGCATCTCGGGCTCGATCGATTCGATCGTGTCGAATTGCCGGCGCCCGTCTCCGCCCAGCTCCTCCCGCAAAATCCCGAGCGCGGATTTCTCGTCGCGCATGAAGGCCGGATTACCCGCAGCAGGGGCGGCCGTATAGCGTTCGTAGCCCAAAAACAGAAAGCTGCCGTTGACCAGCCAGCGCAGGAACTCCCGCACCTCCACCAGCTCGCGGATCGGGGCGATCTCATCGCAAATCTGCAGCGCCCGCGCGGTCATTTTCGGATAGTCGCTGGTCGCCGCGAGCACCTCGCGCATCCGGCGCTCGATTTCCGCCGCCATATGCTGTGCTGCCGCAGGGTCCAGTTCGCTCTCGAAGATCGCCTCGACCACAGACTCGCGCGTTTCCCGCGCACTGTTCTCCTCAAACGAGATCAGGCGGCCTTCGCGGTCGCGCGCGGCGGTAAAAATCGGATGGAGCAGCGTGAGTACGCGCAGGTCGCTCTGATGCAGATAGCTGCGCCAGCTATCCACGATAAACGGACAATCGGGCATCGCGGTCACAATCGCCGTCACGCGCTCTCCGCCGACCACGATCGTTGCGGCGCCGGCTTTGACCGGCTGCGCGCGGATCGCGAAGAATTCAAAAGCGTCGCGCGCAATGCGCAGGCGCTCGGCCTGGGAGATTCGCGCTGCCAAATCCTCGGGCAGACGTTTGAACAGCCGCGCGGCGAAGACTTCGACGTGTCGCGATTGCTGCGCCTCCGGACCCGGTGCATTCTGCGGCGAGCTTGAATTAGTCACGCCATGAGCCCCTTTCTCTTAAAGGCGCGGATTCGCGGTAGCGCGCTCCGCGCCTCAGCCGTGACTATAATAGAAGGATGAGCCGTGATGGCGCTACGCTGCGCGTATCCGCAAAAGCCGGGTCCAAGCGGACGCGCCCGACCAGCGAGCTCGAGGTTGAGATCGAGGATCTGACGCTCGGACCCTGGGGCATCGGCCATATCGACGGTAAGGCGGTGATGGTACCCAACAGCGCGCCCGGCGACGTGTTGCGCGTTTCGATCACCGAAAGTCGCCGCGACTATTTGCTCGCGCGTCTGAACAGCGTGCGCGCCGGCGGTCCTGCGCGTCGCGCCGCCCCCTGCGCTTTCCTGCCGCGATGCGGCGGATGTGATTGGCAGCATATCGATTATTCACAACAGGTGGCGGCGAAGGGCCGCCTGATTGCCGCCGAACTCAACCGCGCCCTGGGGCTGGAGCTTGATCCTGTCGGACTGGTGATTCCCGCCCCGAAGGAGTTCGCTTACCGCTCCCGCGTCCGTCTCAAGGTGCGCGGCGGCTCGGTGGGATTCTTCGAAACGGCCAGCAACCGTTTGGTCGAAGTCGATCGATGCCTGATCGCTGACGATGAATTGAGTTTCGAGCCCGCCCGTCGCCTGGCGCGCGTCTTAATCGGCCGGTGCGAAGAAATCGAAATCGTCAAGGCGTCCGACCGCCAGGTTCTGGTGGTTTATCTTCGCGGGCGTATCCAGTCAGCCGATGAAACCAAAGCCAGCGAAGCGATGGCGGGCGGAGAGAGGATAGCGGGGATTATCCTGCGCGGCGCGGGCAGCCGCGTTACGCTCGGCGAGGTTGCGGCAACGGTTGAGCTGGAGGCGGGAATGACTGTGCGGGCCGACGCGGACGCCTTCAGCCAGGTTAATCATACCTGCAACCGCCGATTGATCGCTTCGGTGATGGAGCAGGCGGCAATCGATCCGGGCGTCCAGGTGCTTGACCTTTTTTGTGGAGGGGGTAATTTCAGCCTGCCTGCGGCCAGACGTGGCGCGCGGGTCCTGGGGGTCGATGCGGATCCGATTGCGATTACCGCAGCGCAGCGCAGCGCGGCGCAACTCGGGCTTGAGCAAGCGCGCTTTGTCGCGATGCAGGCGCAGGAGATGGCGCCGTTCCTGCTCCGGGCGGGTCATCGGCCGCAGGTCATCATCCTCGATCCGCCGCGCAGCGGAGCCCGGGAGTTGATGAAGATGATCGGGGCCCTACAAGCGGCACGTATCGTGTATGTCTCGTGCAATGTAGCGACGCTGGCGCGTGATTTGCGGATGCTGCGCGGCAGCGGTTACGCCGTGGCGTCGGTCAAAGGCTTTGATTTCTTTCCCAACACCCATCACTGCGAAGTTTTGGCGCTATTGACTTGAAACGACGGCGGCTCATATTGTTACCATTAAGCTGAAGGTCCCGCCTCGGCGAGTTTAAGGCTGTCAGATGGCCAAGCAAGAGAAATCTCCTCGACCAAAAATCACTATCATTCCAGGCCGCGGGGTCGCTCAGACCATCAACTATCTCCTCGAAGACCGCGACGATCTCGAATGGATAATCGCGGTGGGCCGGACCAAGAACGGCGAGCTCTTCTTCTATGATACCGGGGGAGACATCGTCGAGGACCTTGGCACGCTCGAATACCTGAAGTCACGTATCGTCAGGGCCCATTTCGGTGACGAGTACGAATAAAAGCGTCACCAGCCACTGTAACCCCGCTCGCCCTAAAAGCCCTGTTCGATCGCCTCACGCGGCGCCCGCGCGTAGATAACTCCGTTTTCGACCTCAAGCGGAATCCGAAACAGAAACTTGCCGCATGTTCCCGCCGGTCCGGCCAGGCATTCCCCGGTTCTGGGTTCATAGAGCGCGCCATGGGTCTGGCACATCAGGTAGCGGCCTTTCTCCTCGAAAAAGTGATTGTCGACCCAGTCCATGGCGATCGGAATATGACGGCAGCGGTTTACGTAGGCGCGCAGTTCGCCGCCGAAGTTGACGACAAAGCATTCCTCGTCGATGCCGCCAATCGGCAGCATGAACTTGCGGGACTGGCCCGGCGCGATCTCCTCCGCGCGCGCGACCACGAATCGCGGGGCGCTCTCATGCCTGCTTTTGCCGGCTCCCGGCCGGGAATTCTTACGCGGCGGCGCGGCCATCGAAGATACATTATAACATCCGCAAGGACCTGATTGTGCCTTGCCGCAGTCTGGCAGAGGCCGTAGCATCGGTAAATGCGGCCTGTATGCCGCCGCGATGGCGCCAATGGAGAATCCCAGAATTCGCCCGGTTGAGGCTTTTCCGGTTGAACACGAGGGTCAAACGATGATCTGCCTGCGGGATCCGATGGCGATTGCGCCGCAGCCGATCCTGCTCGGGATCGGAGGTTACTTTCTAATCACCTTGTTTGACGGAAAGCACTCGCTGCCGGAGCTTCGGGAGGCTTACTCGCGCCAATTCGGTAAAGTGCTGGCCGCCGGAAAAATCGAGGAATTGATCGCGGCTCTGGATCAGGCGGGTTATCTGGACAGCCCGAATTTCGCCGCGCGCCGCGCCGCTATTCTCGATCAGTTCAACGCCAGCAGCGAGCGTCCCGCTATTCACGCCGGTCTTTGCTACGAGGGAGACGCGCGCAAGCTGCGCGAAGAACTGGCTGCCTTCTTCGATCCTCCCCAGGGTCCCGGACGCAGCCCGCGAAACCGCAACCATGCGGCGCCCGCCGGTTTGATCGCGCCGCATATCGATCCGCGCCGCGGCGGCCCGGCCTATGCTCACGCATATTACGAATTGATGGGATGCGAGCCGCCGGAGCTTTTCATAATTCTGGGAACCTCGCACTACGGCGCCGGGCCGGAACTGTTCACCGCCACCATGAAGAATTACGTGACGCCCCTGGGCGTGGTCGAGACGGATCGAGATTTCGTTGCGCGCCTCGCAAAACGCTACACTGGCGGCGATCTCTTTGCCGACGAGCTGCTCCATCGCAACGAGCATTCGATCGAATTCCAGGCGTTGTTTCTGTCATGGGCACTTGGAACGCGCGGCTACAAGGTGGTTCCAATTCTGGTTAGTTCCTTTCATGAAATGGTAGCGGCGGGAAGGATGCCCGCTGACGATCCGCGCGTCGGGTCCTTCATTGAAGCGATGCGTGCGGAACTGGCCGCGCAATCGCGTCCCGCATGCATCATCGCGGGAGTGGATTTCGCCCACGTCGGACGTAAATTCGGCGACGATCGCGCGGCCGACGACGAGTTCGTCAAATGGGTCGAGCGGGAGGACCGCGACCTGATCGGGAACATCGTGCGCGGCGACCCCGAGGGCTTCTTCCATGCGATCGACAAGGACAAGGATCGCCGGCGAATCTGCGGACTTTCACCGATGTACACGCAGCTGGAACTGCTGCGTGGACGGCGCGGACGCCTGCTCAAGTACGACGTCGCGATGGAGCCGCCAACCCAGTCCGCGGTGACTTTTGCCAGTCTCCTGATCGAGTAGTCGGCGCCGGGCTGGGGTTTTGACCTCGAAATCCCAAACAGTGATAATCTCCCCGGTGATCCGGCAGGCGGCGCTGGATGGGCGGGAGACGTATCGCAGACCCGTCTTCGGGCAGGTTGGAATTGCGACATTTTTGCTGCGGGAAAGTTTTTGAAAATGACTCGACAGGCATCAATCGTCCACAACATCCCCGGCCGCATGCGAATCAGAATTCCGTCGGCCAAAGCTGACCCCAACTTTCTCGAGCAGGCGCGCGTCGCCCTGGCTGCCTTGCCCAATGTGGTGGAAGTAACGTCGAACCCTCTGACCGGCAGTCTTTTGGTGGTGTACTCTCCGGCTTCTCAGCGCGATTTTGAAGGCGCGTTGAAGATGGGCAATGGCAGTCCGCTGCCCTTTGACCTGCACAAGGCCGGGAACCCGCAATCCGCCCCCAGGCGCACAAGCCGCCGGCATCGCAAATCTGAATTTGCGCGCATGGTGACGGACTTCTTGAGCGCAATGGACGACGCCATCAGAGAGAACACCGACAATGTACTTGATCTGAAAACGCTGGTGCCGCTGGTGCTGGCCGGGCTGGGTTTCACGTATGTCAGAACCGCAAAAGGAACTCCGGTCTGGCTGACGTTGATGATCTTCGCCTTCACCTCTTTCATGGCATTGCAGGCCGGCGCCGAACCCGCAGCCGCTGTAGAGAGTGAGATGTTGGCCGAGGAGATAGTTGGCTGAACGGCGCTTTGACCCGCGTTTGGCTCATCTGAAAGAGATCAAAAGTATACCAGCGGTTTTCCAAGCCGTCCCACGTTCGCTGTCTGCCTTGCGGACGCGGTCTTGCGCCCGCAGGGCTGAAAGCGTCAGCGGGCCGTGTACCCGCCTGCGTGCGCTGACCACCAGCGTCACTGCCGAACCGCTAGAGTGAACGGCCGGGGTTGCGCCGGCCAAGCCTGAGCGGGAAGGCGTCGATGTGCGTTTGCTTGATTTAGCGACATAGTCGCGCGTTCGTAACACTGCGGTATTGTTCAGCGGCTAATCTCAGTTTGTTTTAAGCGGCGCACTGGCGCTTCGGAGGAAAACCAATGTTCGTGTCTATCCTGTTGGGGGTAATGGAGATGCTCCTGACCCGAATCCTGATATCGCTGGTGGAATCAATCCTGCTTTAGCTGATAATGCGGCCGTTGGGTGCGGGCGGCGACGAAAAATGTTTCGCCCATTCGTTGATCAGCATCGGGAGCGTGGCGCCTGCCGTGATTGCCAGGCCGTCGGCAAGATTGACTGCAGTAATCCCGAGCAGACGGCGCAACGCCGGCACCATGAATACCGCCCCTTGCAGAACCAGAGATCCCACCACGGCAAGCGTCAGGTAAGGATTGGATTGGCGCCCGGCGAGTTCGATGAAACTGCGACTTTCTGACCGCGAAGGGAGCGCATGAAGGACTTGTCCGCCAACCAGCGCGGTGAATCCCAGGGTGCGCGCACGCGGTCCTCGGCCGTACACCGCGCCGCCATAGGCGTATGCTCCCAAAGCTCCCGCCGCCAACGTCAGCGATTCAAAACCAATCCGCCGGAGATCGCCAGGCCGTATTATGGGCTCGCCCGGATCGCGCGGCGGCTGATCCAGCAGTCCGGGTTCAGGCGGCTCCAGCGCCAAGGCCAGCCCGAGCGAGGTGTCGGAAACCAGATTAATCCAAAGCAGTTGAATCGCAGACAACGGTTGTCCCAAGCCGGCAGCCATCGCCGCGATCGTCATTATCACCTCGCTGAAGTTGGTCGAAAGCAAAAAGTGGACGGCTTTGCGGATGTTCTTGTAAGTGGTTCTTCCCTGCCCGACTGCCACCAGCATCGTTTCAAGTTTGTCGTCCTCAAGTACAACATCAGCCACCTCGCGCGCGACGTCGGTGCCGGCTGTGCCCATCGCAATGCCAATGTCGGCCGCTTTCAGCGCCGGACTGTCGTTGACGCCGTCGCCGGTCATCGCCACGACCTTGCCCGCCCGCTGCAAGGCCCGCACGATTTGAAGCTTGCAACCGGGACTTACCCGCGCAAACACATCGACCCGCTGCGCCAGACCTCTGAGAACGTCAGGATCGAGATCGGCCAGTTGCGCGGAATCGACTATTTCCAGCGAACCATTGCGGCTTAAGTTCAATTCATTGCCGATAGCGTATGCCGTCGGGCTCTGATCGCCGGTGATCATGACGGTGTCGATGCCGGCGCGGTGAAACCCCTGGATCGCTTCGGCCACTCCATCGCGAACCGGATCGGCCAAACCTACCAGACCCAGCCATATCAGATCATCGTGGTGGTCGCCGCGGACCGGTTCGATCTGGTCCTCGCGAAACGCGCATCCCAGCACACGCAGCGATTTGCCGGCCATCGCCTCGTTTTCGACCTCGATCGCGCGGCGATCGTCATCCATCAACTCGACGATATTTCCGTCTTTGAGTTGGTACGCGCACATTGCCAACACCTGCTCGGGGCTGCCTTTGACCGCGGTAACAAAGGAGGGCGGCGCAGCGGTCCGGCGATGCAGCGTGCTCATGAAACTGCGGTCCTCCGATCGCAGCGTCACGCTGAGAACCGGCAGGCTGTCACGCAGTTGAACGATGTCCAGGTTCGCGCCGAGGGCGAGGTCGACCAGGGCATTCTCGGTTGGCGAACCGATCAGTCTGAAAGCGCCGCTCTGCCGGTCGATCAGCGTCTCGCTGCACAGGACGCCGGTTTCGAGCAGCCGTCTGACTTCGAGCGGGAGTTCGGAGCCGGCGAGCGGGCGGACGTTTTCCCAAAACGCCTGGTGTTTGATTTCAAACCTTCTGCCTCCCGCGTACACCTCCACCACCGACATCCGGTTCAACGTCAGAGTACCGGTCTTGTCCAGGCAAATGGTGCTTACGCAGCCCAGGGTTTCGACTGCGTCCAGCCGGCGGATCAAAACGTGCTCGCGGCGCATGCGGGCGATTCCCAGGGCCAGAATCGTAGTGGCAATGGCGGGCAGCCCTTCGGGAACCGCGGAGACCGCCAGCGCGATCGATGTCTGAAGCATCTGGATCGTCCCATAGCCGCGCAGCAGACCGATTGCGAACAACCCGAAGCAGGCGCCGCCGACCAGAATCGCGAGCTGCCGCCCCATGCGGTCGAGCTGCTGCTGCATCGGAGTGCGTGGCGCGTGCGCCTGGCTGGCAACCAATTGAATCTGGCCGATTTCGGTAAACCGTCCGGTCGCTACCACCGCCGCCAGACCCTGCCCACCGGTGACCAGCGTGCCCATGTAAACCATGTTGACGCGATCGCCCAAAGGCGGATTGGCGCCATGCAAGGGATGGATGGTTTTCGTGACGGGCATGCTCTCGCCAGTCAGCGTTGATTCGTCCACGGTCAGGCGATCGGTTTGCACGAGCCGGCTGTCGGCGGCGACGTAACTGCCGGGGCGCAGCACCAAAATGTCGCCAACCGTCACACGGTAGGCGGGGATTTCTCGCAACTTGCCTCCCCTGACCACCACGGCTGACCGCCTGGCTACTTTTTTCAGCGAATCGATCGTTCGTTCGGACTGGCTTTCAGTCGCGTAGCCGATCGCGGCGTTGAGCGCCACGACGCCCAGAATTATCGCCGCGTCCGCCGCTCCGGCGGTCAGTATCGAAATCGCGCTGGCGCCGATCAGCAGCATGATCGGGGTGGAAGTCAACTGATCGAGCAAAATCGCCAGTTGCGATCTGGTGGCCGACCACGGCAGGAGGTTGGGTCCATGCAGCTTGAGCCTGCGGGCGGCGGTCGCGGAATCAAGCCCGGCTCGCAGCGACGTGCCCAGGCGCGCCAGCACCTCGTCAGCGCTCATCTTGTGCCAGGCTTCGGCTTGTTCCCGATTGGAGACTTGGGCCGGGCGTCGCTTAATCCCGGCAGGAGCTACGCCATTGCGCCTGGCGGCAGGCGTGGCGAAACCATCGATGGCCTGACCAATAAACCCGGCGATCTGTTCAGTGGAATAAGAACTGTCGAAAATGACCAGCACGTTCCCGGTCAACTCGCTGGCGCTGACGCGTCTAATGCCGTCAAGCGCAGCGAGCCTGCTTTCCAAAATCCGTTTCATGAAGGGTGAACGATGCAGACCGGGGACTTTGAAACGGGCGCGTCCTGGAACCGCGGTATGGACCGGCTCCACTTGCGCGGTGTTTTGCTGCAAACGGGTGTTGTTAAGTGAGTTCATCCGAATGATTTATGCCAGATGGGTGACAAATCGCGTACGCTGAATAAAATTGGTGCTGACCGGTCGGTGTTAAGGAAGACGCGAGGCAAAGCGACAGGCCAAACCACGATGATATCCGAAGGCCGCGGCTATTTGTAGCAAACGGCGGCTGGGGCGCGATAGTTCGGGAAGCAGTCAGGGATTTGGCGCGCTCCAGCAAGGGTCAACGTCACCGGCGATTAGCCGCGCGCCCCGGCTCATTGCGCGATCACCATAAAGCGGTTGCGAAAGCCGCCCAGGTAAATATAACCAGGTTGTCGATTCAGCCTTTCTCTCCGGCGGGGACGGTGGCAGCTCAACGAGGTTTCGCCGCTTGATTTGAACCATTTGAGGTGCCGTCCTGGTCCGTGAGTGCGCGGGCTTCGGAGCCGTTTCCGCCCGGCGCCTGGACCTCGGGGTGAGCGTCAGGCTCCAGGTTGATGGTTTGGCGGTGGAACTTGCGCAGGCTGGGCCGATGTCCAATGCTGACGAACGCTGTCGGCAGTTGGGTAAGCTGTGAATACAGCTTTTCCTCGGCGGCCAAATCAAGGGAGCTGGTGGCCTCGTCGATAAAGGCGAAGCGCGGGCGGTTGAGCAGCAGGCGCGCGAACGCCAGCCGCTGCTGCTCTCCTCCCGAGAGCACGTCCGCCCAGTGTAGCTCAGCGTCCAGACCTCCGAACTGTTCGGGCAAATGCGCCAGACCGACGGATCGCAAGACCCCCAGCAACACCTCGTCATCGACGGCGCCGGCCCCCGGGTACTGGATCTGCTCGCGCAGCGAACCGAGCACCAGATACGGTTTTTGCGGCATAAAAAGGATCTCCTGCGGGGGCGGGCGCAGGATTCGGCCGCTGCCAAATCTCCATATACCGGCGACCGCTCTCATCAACGAAGTTTTGCCGACCCCGCTGGGTCCATTGATCAGCACGGAATCGCCATCACGGAGTTCCATCGACATATGGCGCAGCAACTCCCGCGTGCCGTCGGGCGTGATCAGGCTCACATCCTCGACCGACAGCTCGCCCGGCGCCTCAGTGACTTCGATACGCGCATGCGCCGCCGTCTCTTCGGCGGAGGCGGTAGCGCAGTGCTCTTCAAACGCCGCCAAACGATTTACCACCGAAGCGTAATCGGTGAGCGCCTGAAACTGGTCAACCACCAATGAGAGCGAGCCTTGCAAAACGGAAAAAGCATAGGCAGCCTGGGTGAACTCGCCGAGTTCGAAACGGCCCGAAAAATAGGCGCCGGCCAGCACGAAGTACGGCACCATCGTGGCGGCGTTGTCGTAAGCGTTGGTAAACAGGGCCAGATGGCGCTGCCAGAGAATAAGCAGCTTGTAATTGCTGACCACATTGAAAAATCGCCGTCTCAACTGATGCATCTCGTCGGACGCGCCGTTGTACAGAGCGATCGCTTCGGCATTGTCCCGCGTATGCACCAGCGCAAAGCGGTAGTCGGCTTCGAATCGCTGCTGATTGAAGTTGATCACGACCAGGCGCCGGCCGATGACCGCGGCCAGCCAGGTGCCGACCACCGCATAGCCGATCAAACATACCGCCAGCCAGTGCGAAATTTCCCAGAGAATGCCGAAAAATGTTACCGCGGTCGCAACCGCCTGCAATACGGTCATCGAGTAGTTCAACGCGCCGCCGGTAAAGCTGTTGATGTCCTCGCTGATTCGCTGGTCGGGATTATCCACCGTGTGATCGCGCATGATGTAGTAAAGGGCGTTGCGGCTGAGCATGCGGTGGACGAACCTCCCGGTCATCCAGTCGCGCCAGTCAATCGAGAGCAACCCCGTGATATAGGGGTAAAAGGCCGCGATCGGGACGAATATAATGATCCAGGCGACGAACAGCAGCATCAGACGGTAGAAACGCGCCGCATCTTTGTTCTGCAAGGTGTTCATCACGTCGCGTGAGACATAGCTGAAGACCGCCTGCATCCCGATAGTGCCGAGACTCAGCACGACCATCACGCCGATCAGGATGAGCGCCTTTCGGCGACGCTCGGACACCCAATACGGCCGTATCAGCCGCCACAGGCGCCGCCAGAACAAACGATCGAAGCGGTCGGAAGTAGAACTGTTCAGAGCGGGATTCTGCGCTGAAGGTTGTGCGTCGGCAGGTGAAAAATCATGGTCCATACCTCTTAGACGTTGCCGGGCTGATTTTGTTTGCTGACCGTGGTTTGCCGGCCGGTTTCCGGATGCTTGAGGCAGGTCTGCGCGCTTGCGGCTCATCGCGCCGGCGCGTAGTTAACGCAAAGGCAACATTCCCGCCAAAATCCCGCTTCCCTCCCCGCGATAGGCTGTTATGCGGAAGTCGTATGAAAGACCGAACCAGACCGATGTTGAAAACCGCGCAGAGCGAGTCCGAGTCCGGCTATTTTGAATTCGAAGGGGCGGTGCTCCCCGTCCAGGTGCGGCTCGCCGTGAACACGTCGCATGCCCGCAGCGGCGAGCGGCTGCTTATGCTGGCGGTGTTGACCGACGCGATCAATATTTTCCTCAAAGCCACGGCCGAGCGCCGGCTCTGGAGCGACACCCGCAACTGGATCCGGAGCGTCAGTTCCGATTGTCATACCATCACTTTCGAGGATGCGTGCGACGCTGTGGGCCTCGATCCGGCTGCGTTGCGCGAACGTTTGTTTCGCCTGAAATACGGCGGCCGCGGCGCTGACTTGCCGCGGCGGCGCTGTGCCTTGACGCTCAAGCCGCCCGCAACCTCGCGCGGTCCGGTCAAAGTCGCGCCCATGCGTTCGCGCGGGTCCGTAAGGCGGGGACGCGCGAGCATCTGATTCCCGGGTGATCAGGACAAAGGTTTTTGTCGATTCCAATCGGGGGCCTCGCCGCGCCCGGCGCTCGCTGCGCCGCGTTAAATTTAACCTTCCCTTAATCAGAGCTTAAGAACGTGCGCCATGAATGAATGATAGGTCACGGGTTGAAAAAACGGAGAATGCTGGACAATCGGCGGCAATGAAAGATAACACCGCGGTCGCAGCGCTGAGCGCTCTGGCGCAGGAGACCAGGCTGGCGATTTTCACCATGCTTGCGCACAGCGAGTGTGCGGGCCTGAGCGCCGGCGATATCGGCGGGAAGCTGAATATACCGCTGGCGACCCTCTCCTACCACCTGAGTCTGCTCAAGCGCGCCGGGCTGGTGAGTTCACGCCGGCGTGCGCGGATGATCATCTATTGCGCCAATCCGGCAGCGATCGACGGCCTCATTGAACATCTGATCAAGCATTGCCGCCTCGACAGTGCGCTCAAGGCGCGCTTTGGGCATTGAGTTGACGCCCTCCAGCCGCGCAGTGCCGGGGTCGAACTTAATCCTTCCATAAATCTCATGTAATTCGCCCGTAACTTTGTCGCCCAATAATGTCTGCCGCTTTTTCAACTCCAAAAAAAGGCAAAGGAGAAACATGCGACAGAAGACGATTGCCGCCGGACTCGGCGTCCTCGTACTGGTACTCGGCGGCCTGGGCTCGGCGTCCGCCCAGATATTGATCAATGGTGCCGGAGCGACCTTTCCCTATCCGCTTTATTCGAAATGGTTTGACGTTTATACCAAAGTCAATCCTTCGGTCCGCTTCAATTATCAGTCAATCGGCTCGGGCGGCGGCCAAAAGCAGTTGCTCAGTCGCACGGTGGACTTCGGCGCCAGCGACGCTCCGATGAGCAATGAGCAACTGGCGAAAGCGCCGGACACAATTCTGCATTTTCCAACCGTCATGGGCGCGGTCGTGATCACTTATAACATTCCGGGTATCAAAGCTCCGCTCAAGCTCACCGGTCCGGTTGTGGCGGATATCTGGGCCGGAAAAATCACCAAATGGAATGACAAGGCACTGACCAGCCTCAATCCCGGAATTGATCTTCCGGACAAGGCAATCTTCGTGTGCCATCGATCCGACGGCAGCGGCACCACCTTCATATTCACTGATTATCTGTCAAAAGTAAGCGGCGAATGGGAAAAGACAGTCGGCAGAGGAACCGCGGTGAAATGGCCGACCGGTCTGGGTGGCAAGGGCAATGAGGGCGTCAGCGCGCTGATCGAACAGACGCCGGGCGCGATCGGCTATGTGGAGTTGATTTATGCGATTACCAACAAGCTGCCATACGCGACCATACAAAATCGCGACGGCGGCTGGATCGCGCCGAACCTCGAATCGGTGACCGCCGCAGCGGCCGCCGACGCCTCTGACATCCCGGCCGACTTCCGCGTCTCGATCACGAACGCGCCGGGCAGGCAATCATACCCGCTTTCGTCATTTACTTATCTGCTCGTTTATCAAAAGCAGACCGACGCGGCCAAAGGCAAGGCGTTGGTGGGTTTTCTGCACTGGATGCTGACGGACGGACAAAAGTACGCAGCGCCGCTGGACTATGCGCCGCTCCCCTCTGCGTTGGTGCAACGGGAGGAAGCGCAGATCGGAAAAATCACGCTGCCCAAGTGATGAAATCAGAGCAGTGCGCGTCGCTTTACTCAGATGTGGTCAGCGCAGGCTCAGGACCGGAATTATGGCTCACCAGGTTTTTGGTGCGAGCGATGGACACTCAGTGGCGATCGCGGCTGCCCGAAAAGTGATACGAAGGAAAAGTTCTTTTATTCGAGGAGGTAATGAGAATGGGTCATTCAAAATCAAGCGCCGAAGCTAAATTAGCCATCGGCTGCGCACTGGCGATTGCCGGTTGCGTGGGAATCGTTTCTATTGCCGCGGCCAGTTCGGTGCCGAAAGTAGAGGACTGTGGAATCGTCACGATTTCCACTCCCAATAAGTACATCTGCGATGGAAAGGTGTACACCGCGTATGAACTTCAGCATTTAAGAGAAAAGTCCGAGCAAACGCAGAAAATGGATCCCCGAATGCCGTCGAACGATTCGCAAAGTCGGCAAACGTCAGGTTCCAAAAACCGTTAATTAGCCGCGCGATCGAACGCGGAGGTCAAGAACGTTGAGGGTGCCTGCATTTTTGACGCTTTCAACGATGCAGACAGGAGAGGGTATGTTAACGCTGTTCAAAGGATGCACTAGCACACTTGGGCGCCGGCGGCGAGGAAGCGTGGTGCTCCTGTCCTGGTCAGCGGCGATACTGTCAACGGCGCTGCTGATGTTAACCGGCGCCACGTCGCCGCTTTACGCACAGGCTGGTTTCGCTCCTTCGGTAACCAGTGGAACCAGCGCGGCTGCGGCCACCACCACGATGACGCTATGGACCGATCCGCGCACCGGCCAGGTGTTCACGAGACCGGGGCGCGGACGTGTGCCGATGAGCTTCGCAATCGTAAACCCCGCCGCCCAGCGAGTCCTCCAGCAGCAGCTGGAAGACCAAAAGGCCGAGACCGCCAGACTTGCCCGGCAACTGAATGAACAGCGGACGCAGACCACGGCCGTTGCCAAGCAGGTCAACGACATCACCCCGGCCTGGCAGAATTATGTGGGCAATCTGAAAAACAAGGTGTCCGTAGGAACGCTGGTCTGGTTCGACTACGGTTTGTTCACCCACACCGGCTGGGGTCCGCAATGGCTGACCCAATTCAACGCCCCAGGCCCGGGCAACAACATGTACAACTCCTTCTATCTCAACCGTGCTTATATAAATTTTCTCTTCAGTCCCACCGAGGACTGGACTATCCGGGTAACGCCGAATATCTACACCATGACCGGCCCCACCACCAACCAGTTAGTCGGTCGTAACAGTGCGTATTCCAACTCGCTTATCGGGAATCTGGGCTACCGGCTTAAATACGCCTATCTCCAGTACAATACTCCGTTCAAAGCGCTGGATATACGGAGTATGGCGAAGGACACGATCCAGATTGGCGAAATACCCCAGCCTGAAACGGCATGGGAAGAAGATCTGTACGGATTCCGCTACGTCAATCTGACCACGTGGAACTGGGCTGAATCTTCCACCTTTCCGGGCATCGCCATACAGGGTCCAATCACCTTTGGTCCGGAAGACCTGCAGTATATTGACTATAACATCGGCGTCTTCAATAACGGCGGCTTCCACGCGCTGGAACTGACTAATACCACGCAGTTCCAGGGCCGGGTGTCAATCTATCCGTTTGGTGCGAAATGGCGTTTCGACGGTCTGGGCCTGACCAGTTATTATACTTATGGCTGGAACAACGCGACGCCTGATACGGCTAACCTGCCGGCGGCGCTGAAAGGATCGAGCGCGGTGCAGGAGCGCGTGGCCGAGATCGTGGCCTACACGGCGGAGACGTGGGGGCTGGCCTTCGAGTACGATTGGGGCCGCAACGCGTGGAGCGTTGGCAACGAATTTTCGTCGTCGGGTCCGCCGGCAGCTTTCGGTCTGACCCCCAATCTCAACGCGGCTCTGACCCTTGACCAGCAAGCGTACGCCAACCTGGCCGGCGCTCTGCTGGGTAATGGCAGGGCCTATCAGCAGGGCTTCAACTTCTTCGGCCATTATCACATCCCGGGAACTCGGCTGACTGTGTTCGGCTGGCTGAAGCAATGGAATCCCAACACGCAGGTCGCCACAAATCCGTTCGATTTCCAATACTTTGTGGTGGGCGTCTCGTATCAGTGGAACGAGTACCTGCGGTTCGCGTTGGACACGCAAAATACCCTCTTTTACCATGATCAATACAACTTTCCGGTGTCCTATGCCAAAACGTTTGGTTTCACGGCCCCGACCGGATTCAAGTCAGCTACGATTCCGGACGTTGTGACTCGGGATACGCACGCGGTGATGCTCAATGCGGAGTTCGCGTTTTAACGCGGTTGATGTCTGTCAGGATGTCAGCAAACGGCGCAGCGCCAGCGCGGTGCGGATCATTGCCGCACTGGCGCTGGCCGCCGGTATATCAGCTTGTCACGTGATCGAGCCCTGGCCTTTCGACTCGTCGTCGCCTGTTCCCGGCAGCGAAAGTCCGATACCGGCCAGGCAGTGGATAGGCAAGTACCTGTCAGACGTGACCGCGAAGCTGGGTCCTCCGACCAGCGTACAGCCAATGCTGCAGACGGCGGGCCAGATGATTGTGTATTCGCGTCCGGGAGCACATTACATTTTCGAGACCGCACCGAATGGTAAGATTGTAAGTGCGGTCCAAACCGACTGACACGAAATGTTTATCAGGAAGGTTTTATGAGCCGAGTCCAAGGTGATTTTAAGGCCGCGCAAGTTACAGTGACGGGATTGGGGGGATGCGGTCGGCGGCGCGCGGTCGGAAGCCTTATGGCAGTGCTGATGGCCGCTGCGCTCTTGATGGGCGGCCCGGTTTATGCTGCACGACCGATTCATACAAGCCGCAGATACTGGATTGGCAGGAACATTTCCGAAGCCGAAAAGGAATTCGGAACACCGACGTTTTCGGAGCAGCTTGTGGAAACCGGTGGCCTGCTGGTCATCTACGCGAGGCGCAAGGACAGCGTGCATTTCGTTTTCGAAACCGATCCGGGGGGCAAGATTATCAAGGCGGCGCGAATTGAGTAGTTTTCTTACCCCGAAGCCGCGCGGGTGGAAAGAACGCCCCGCCTTTCCACCCGCCGGCTTGCCTTCCGGTGTCGCGTTAGATAGCCATCTGGTGGACAAAGCTGCCGGCTCAATCGTATGCTGAATGCCCCGCGGGGTCAGGCCCCAGCCGCAGTCGAATTGGCGAGGTTGCGGACTGCTGAGGCCATCGCGTTCGTAACGGATAATTGCGCCTGGGTCGGATACCGGGTATATCGCCCGATGGAAGCGTCAGGTTCGACGGTATGGGACTGGTAAAGACCACGCCGATCGGACAGTTGAAAGCGTTGGGGAGGGCGCCACTGCCCGGACCGGCAAGCCGTCAGGCCCGGTGCCGCGTTGCGAATATTCCGGCGACCAAATCAAACCGCGGCTTGCTCGCGTTTGCCGGCGCGAGTCCGCCACGTTCATCTGCCGCGCCAGCGATGAGACGTTTTTGTCGATGTGGATGCTTGGGATAGTGCCTGTACAACCGCAGAGATTTCGGTCCGGCGCTTACGGGCGAAAGCTTTAAGAGGTCGAGTTGGCGGGGGCGGCACGACTCATCTTGACCTGCCGGTTTGATGACGTTAGGTTAAATTAAAGTCATGGTTAACGTTGCGCGGTCACGAATTTCCTTACGGCTGCTTTGTGCGCTTTTCTTTCTTGCGCTGACCATGGCGGCAGTTACCCGGCCCCTGATTCGGGCGAAGTTCAATTTCTCCCCTGACGTAGTCAGACTTGACCAGGGAATCACTAATCACACCTATCTTGAAGTCGGAACTGCAACGCCCGACTTCTCTCCGGTTTTCTGCTCAGTTCTTGCCTATAGCTTGCAGCCGTTCGTTCAGTCGGAGCGACCAACCGTGGTCTGGGCGACTCGGCAGCTCAACAACTGGCCCATAGTTTTTTTTGGGATGTATCGCCATATTCCACCCAAAAGCGGCGATTCAGATCCCAGCGCCTGACCCTTTTTTCAGATTCTGAAGAGTCGCAGCCTCGAACTTCGGGCTGTTATTCGGACAACGGTCGCAAGCTGAAGCGCGCGGCCGTTGAGATGTGAAATATGGGTAATCGGCGGGCGAACAATGGACCTTCCAACAGACTACAGAAGCAGGATGTGGCGCTTTTGGGCGCAGCTGCTCACTATTCGCCAGATCGCCGGCCACCGTGGACTGTGGCGCACCGTCGCCCATGTGACCGGCAAGGCTTCGGATTGTGATGACCAGCCTCCCAGTAGTGCGGCGATAAGAACCCTTCTGGCGGGTGATGAGCCGATCGGGAATCTGAACAACCAACCAGACCTTAACAGCGCCGCGAATTCCGACGGCAGAGTTCGAACGTATTGCGGCACCCATCCGCAAAGCCCCGGGGGACAGGCGCGCGAGGTCATTTTCCGGGGGGTTCGAGGTCCCTCGCATCCGGGAGACCGCCGTTCCATACGTTGATAGATTTGGGAAAAAGCGGCTGTGTCCGAGTTTAGGTCCCAAGCCCATCAGCGAGGAACCGACGATGCTTAACCTTAGGAAGATTTTGTGTCCGCTCGATCTGGATGATGAAAGTTCGTTTTCAGCGCTCGATTATGCCTGCGATCTCGCTGAGCGAAACGGCGCGACGCTTTACCTTCTTCACGTGGCCCGTACGCCGACCCCCGATATGGACGCTCCGGTTTCCATCGGACCCCATCCGCATTGGGAAGTGGAGGCGCAATGTGCTCTGGAAAAGCTCGCCCGCGAACGGCTTGATGCCAAAGTGGCGTTTGAAGTGATGGTCAGGGGCGGGATTCCCGAGACCGTGATTTTGCGCCTGGCGGCTGAGCTCAATATGGACCTGATTGTGATGGCCACTCACGGTAGAACCGGTCTGGCTCACTTGCTTTTAGGGAGTGTGGCCGAAACGGTCATCCGCGAAGCTCCCTGCCCGGTGTTGACGGTGAGGCCGAAACAAGGTGCGGCGGTTATCAGAGGCCCCGTTTCTCATTCGGCTTAGCCGGCGTGCCGGGGCTCGTTTTGGGACTTAGGATTTTTGGAGAACGACATAGATGCCTAAATTCGCACTGCGCAATCCGTACACGATAATTGTCGGCGCGCTGGCCATCACCATTCTGGGGGTCACCGCGTTCACCAAGATGCCGGTAGACGTTTTTCCCAACATCAAAATTCCGGCAGTGGTGGTAGCAACGTTTTATCAGGGGATGCCGCCCCTGGACATGGAAGATAACATCACGTTCCGTTACGAACGATTCTTCACCCTGGGAAGCAATATCCAGCATATCGAATCGCGCTCGCTGGCCGGGGTCAGCATCATCAAGGTCTTTTTCCAGCCTGGTACCGACGCCGCCACGGCAGCCGCCCAGATGGGAACCCTGGCGATGGCGGACCTGGGGATCATGCCGCCCGGCACTCTGCCGCCGCTCGTGCTCCAATATGACGCGTCTTCACTGCCGGTCGTGCTGGTGACGCTGAAGGGCAAGGGATACACCGAAACTCAACTTGAAGACCAGGCGCGCTACAACGTGCGCAACCAGCTTGCGACCGTAGCCGGCGCTTCGGTGCCGATCCCGTTTGGCGGAAAGTTCCGTCAAATCATGGCCTATGTAAACCGTCAGGCCCTGCAGGCGCGCGGCATGTCGCTGATGGACGTGGTAAACGCTCTGGATGCGTCCAACCTGATTCTGCCCGCCGGAGACGCCAAAATCGGTCCTACCGATTACTACATTTATTCTAACAGCATGATCCCGAAGGTTGCGCAGATTAATCGCGTGCCGGTCAAAATCGGTCGCGGCCAGGCGCCGGTCCTGCTGGACGACGTGGGCAAGGTCGAAGATTCGTCCCAGATTCAATACAACAAGGTGCTCATCGACGGGCATCCCTCGGTCTATATTCCGGTTTTGCGCCAGGTCGGTGCCAATACGATCTCGGTGGTGAACGGAGTCAAAAATCTGATTCCGAAAGTGTTTGGGCTGTCGCCCGGGATGCAGCTCAAAACGATCTTCGACCAGTCGCTCTATGTGCGCCAGGCGGTGAATTCACTGGCGCATGAAGCGATTTCCGGATCGGTGCTGGCCTCGCTAATGATCCTGATTTTCCTGGGCAGTTTCCGCTCGACCTTCGCAATTTTCCTGTCCATCCCACTGTCGGTGCTGGCCGGTGCTTTTGGTCTGTACCTCAACGGTTCGACCATCAACATCATGACTTTGGGGGGATTTGCGCTGGCGATTGGACGGCTGGTGGACGACTCGGTCGTGGTGCTGGAGAACATCAATCGCCACCTCGAACTTGGCAAGGAGCCGGCGGTGGCCGCGCTGGACGGCGCGCAGGAGGTCGCGCTTCCCGTGCTCGCCTCGACCGTGACCACTTGTATCGTGTTCTTCCCGGTCATGTTCCTGTTTGGGGTGGCGAAATACCTGTTCAGCGCGCTGGCGCTGGCCGTGGTGCTTTCGATGGTGGCGTCGTACGTCGTGGCGATGAGCGTCATCCCGATCTTCTGCGCGCGATTTCTGACGGTTGAAGATGCCCGGGCGGCCGAGCACGCGGAAGGCGGCGGCTTTCTGGCGACCTTCAACCGGGTTTATGAGCGGTTTGCCCATCGCTATGAGCGGCTGCTGGGGCACGCTCTGGATCATAAATTTCTGGTTATGCTGGGCGCGGCGCTGCTGTTCGCCGTGAGTCTGGCGATGTATCCGCGGCTGGGAACTGAACTGTTTCCCGAAACCGACGCGGGTACCTTTACCATCAACTTCCGCGCCGCCCCGGGAACACGGCTGGAGCTAAGCACCGCCCTGGCGCGAGAGATCGAGGCGGTGATCCGCCGCGTAATTCCAAAAGACGACATCGATATGGTGCTGTCGAACATCGGTCTGTCTCCCAGCATCTCGGCCATCTATTCGCCCAATTCTTCGGAAGAAACCGGATTCATACAGGTCGAGCTCAAGGCGGGACACAGCAAACCGACCGCCTATTACGTGGAAAAGCTCAAGCGGATTTTGCCGCGTGAGCTACCTGAAGCGACGACCCTGTTCTCCTCGGGCAGCATCATCGACGCGGTGTTGAATTTTGGCGCGCAGGCGCCGATCGACGTGCAGATTCGCGGACCACGCTTCAAGCCGTTGTTCGCCACCGCCTTCGAGGTCCAGCGCCTGATCGGAAGCATGCATCGAGTTTCTCAGACCTTTATTCCGCAGGAAGCCGAGTATCCGACGCTCGATATCAAAGTCGACCGGATCAAAGCCGCGCGGCTGGGACTGACGCAAAAGCAGGTAATATCCTCGGTTATCACCGCTTTGAATTCGAATCTGTACATTCAGCCTTCGATCTGGATCGATCACGAGAACAACGACGATTACTTCCTGACCGCCCAATACCGCGAGGCCGCGTCGGGCTTCGACGCGATCCAGTCGCTGGAAAACATTCCGGTGCGCAGTTTCACCGGCGAGGAAGGTCACGCGCAAAGTTTGCTGTTGCGCGACGTCGCCACCATCGTGCATGAAGCCAATCCATCGGAGGCGGATCACTACAACATCCAACGCGTGGTGGACGTTCTGGTATCTCCGAGCACCCAGGATCTGGGCGGCACCCAGGCGGCGATCCAGCAGCGCCTGGATCGCAAGCTGAAGCTCCCGCCCCATGTAACGATTGCTTACAAAGGCTCGGTGGCCGCGATGCATGCATCGTTCGCGAGCTTCGGCGTGGGCCTTTCGCTTGCGGTTGTCCTGCTCTACCTGGTGATGGTGGCGCAGTTCAAATCGTTTCTCGATCCTTTTATCATCATGTTCGCGGTGCCGATGGGCCTGATCGGGGTCATCTGGACCCTGTGGGCCACCAGCACGACGCTGAACATCGAGTCCTTCATGGGGATCATCGTGATGGTGGGGATCGTGGTTTCCAACTCCATCCTGCTGGTGGACTTCGCCAACGAACGCCGCCGTCAGGGCGAGCCGCTGCGCCGCGCCGTGGTCGATTCGGCGCGCATCCGGATGCGACCCATCCTGATGACGGCATTAGCCACGGTCGCCGGCCTGATGCCGATTGCACTGAAACTGGGCGAAGGGTCCGAAGCCTCGGCGCCCCTGGCCCGTGCTGCGGTGGGCGGCTTGGCCGTTTCCACCATATTAACGCTGTTTTTAGTGCCCGCGATTTATGAATTCTTCTATGCACGCAGGGAGGTGAACGAGTGAGAACGCACATGGTGGTGGTTTTAGTTGCCATGCTGGCGGCTGGTATTGGGCTGGCGGGTTGCGAACAACGCGCGGAGACCAAAACAACCGTCCCATTGCCGGTGGTCAGCGTGATGCGTCCGCAGCGCGCGGACATGGTGCGTTCAATCGAATTGCCGGGAGACCTCGTCGGCTTTTACGAGTCCGCTCTGCATGCCAAGGTCACCGGCTATCTCCAGAGCATCACGGTCGACAAGGGCGACTGGGTCAAAGCCGGACAGGTGCTGGCCACGGTTCAAGTCCCCGAACTGCATTCCAACCTGCGTCAGGCCGAAGCCAATCTGCGGATTACCCAGATCACCTATGAACGCCTGCATCGTGTGCAGCAAACCGACCCGCGGCTGGTTTCGCAGGAGGACGTGGACATCGCGTTCGCCAAGTACCAGCAGGCCAAGGCGACCGTACAAACCCTGCAAACGATGGTTGGCTACACCGAGATCACGGCGCCGTTTGACGGCGTAATCACCGGCAGATTCGCGGATCCGGGGGCTCTGATCAGGGCGGGGGGCGGTGATATTGGCGTGAACGAAACTTCCGGCCTGATTTCGCCGGGCGCCACGGAAGGAGCCGGCGGCCATCGCAGCGGCGGTGGCCCGGTGCTGACCATCGCCAAAATCGACAAGCTCAGAGTCTATGTCTACGTTCCGGAACAGGTCTGTTCGATGGTGCATCGGGGTTCGACGGCCACGCTGCATTTCGAGGAGTTTCCCGGACGCACGTTTAAGGGGGTGGTGGCGCGATATGCGTATTCGCTGGACCTGGCCACGCGCACGATGCTGACGGAGATCGATATCGACAACCCATCACATCAGCTATATCCGCGCATGTACGCCCACGTTACGCTGGAGCTGGCGAACCATCCGGATGCCCTGCGGCTGCCGGTCAACGCAATCGGATCCCTGGGGAACTCGCCGTTCGTTTTCCTGGTCAGCGACGGTCACCTGGTTAAACGTCCGGTTACAACCGGAATCAACGACGGTCAGTATGTAGAGATAACCTCCGGTTTGACCGGTAATGAACTGGTGGTGAGTGCGGTGCGGCCGACGCTGCAAAGCGGCGAAGCGGTTGAATATACGCTGGCGAAGAACAACAAACCCGCCACGAATGTGGCGAGCGAGGAATAGTCGGAGGCTTTCGACCTTTTCGCTGCCGGTGGCGCTTTCGGCTTGAGTGATGGACGCGTATTTCCTTTGATCTGTTCCCCACGCGGTGGAACAAAAGTGAGAAGGAACGGCCGGCGCATCGTTTTCGGAGTCCTTCGCGGGCGGCGGGATGTTGGGCATCAGCATCCCTGACGCCCCGGAATTGCCGATCCTGACTGCTTGCAGCCGGCTGTACTCGTCTTCAATCCAGGAAAGATTGGCAGGCTCGCCTTTTCTTCCGAGCGCCTGCCGTTTTGGTTAGGGGAACTATTATGTGGAAAACCTGGCGTACTTTTACGCTGTCGGGCGCGATTATTGTCGCGCTCGGCAGCCTGACCATGGCGGCGGTCGGCATGGACAACGGGCCGATCGCTCCCGGATCGCAGCTTACCCTCAAGGATGCCATCGCAATCTCTCTCAAATTCCATCCGCGACGGCGTGAAGCCCAGGCGCAGACCGGCGCGGCCGGGCAACGGGTGGGTGAAGCGCGGGCGGAACTCTTGCCTCAGGTTTACAGCACCGCCCAGTATCTGCGAACGACGGTAAACGGCATCGGCAACACTCAGTACTACAACATCGACGGGTTGATTCCGCGCGAGTCGGGCCGCAATCACGATTTGCCCTCCAACGATTTCAGCCAAAGCGCGGATACCTACAACAACTATCTCGGCGGCGTGGCTCTTTCCCAATTCCTGTTCGACTTCGGACGCCATCTTGGGTACGTCGAGCAGCGTAAATTCGAAGCCGCTGCGGCCAGGGCGCAGGAGCAGATGGTCGATCTCCAGTTGATCTTCGAAGTTTCGCAGCGATATTTCGCGCTGCTGGTTGCCCGGCAGATGGTGCGGGTTTATGAGAAAGCTGTCGAGCAGCGCCAATACCATCTGCATGAAGCCCAGGTCAAGGCGAGCGCGGCGCTGCGGCCGGAGCTGGACGTTTATGTAACCAAGGCGGAGTTGGAGCGCGCGCAACTGCGCCTGGTGGACGCCCGCAACCAGGTGGCCGACGCCAAGGTCGCCCTGGATAACGCGATGGGTTTGAGCGAAGCGGCGCCGCAGTACCAGCCGGCCGACGTCCTCACCTACGCGAAAATATCCGAGACCATGGGCGCCCTGGTCCGCCTGGCGATGAGCGAGCGACCAGACCTGATGGCGGTGGAAGATCAGATTCGCTCGATGGGCGCGCAGATCCAGGAGTATCGCAGCGATTTTCTACCTACCGCCAACGCGGTAGGTGGATACAACGCGATGGGCACAGGCTTGCCGGCCGCCAACAATTTCAATGTGGGGCTGGTCATTACCTGGCCGATGTTCAACGGGTTTTTGACCACCCATGAAGTCGAGGAAACCAAACTTCAGCAGCAAGCGCTCGAGCATGCGCTCGAAGACCTGCGTCAGCGCGTGATCCTGCAGGTCAAGACCGCGTTTTTGGACTGGCAGGCTTCCCTGGAACGAATCCGCCGCGCTGAAGCTGCGGTCGCGGCCTCCAGCGTCGAGCTCGAACTGGCCGAAAAGAGATATGAAGCAGGGCTCACCAATATCGTCGAATTGGAGGACGCTCAGCGGCATTACACGTTTGACGACGCGGAATATGCCAATGCTCTGTACAGCTATTCGCTGGCCAAGGCGCAGGTCGGCTTCGCAACTGGAAGTTCGCTGGCCGAGGTTCCGGCGCGCTAGCCATTGGCATGGCGTCGGGATACGTTTACGGCACGCCTGCGACAATCTTTTCTAAGCAATGGATCAGTTTAAGTCTGTCCCTCAATCTCCGTCGCCGGGGAGCGGCGTCCCAGCCGAGGCTGTTTCGCTGCGCACATCCAGGGGGCTTAGCAGCGAGGAGGCGCACCGGCGGCTCGATCTGTACGGTCCTAACGCGGTGGCCGACGAGAAGCCCAGCGTATTGCTCGCCCTGGCTTCTAAATTCTGGGCGCCGGTGCCGTGGATGCTCGAAGGCACGGTGGTCCTGGAGTTGATGCTGGGAAGGTACTTTGAGGCGGGGATTATAGGCGCGTTGATCCTGTTCAATGCGCTCCTGGGTTTTTTCCAGGAAAACCGCGCGCAGGGCGCCCTGGCCTTACTGCGCAGCCGTCTTGCGGTCAAGGTGCGGGTGATGCGCGACCAGAGCTGGCGCCTGATTGCGGCGCAGGACTTGGTGCCGGGCGATTTCATCCACCTCAGGATGGGAGACCTCGTGCCCGCCGACGTGCAACTGATAGAAGGTACGCTTCTGCTCGACCAATCCGTAATGACGGGGGAGGCGATGCCGGTGGAGGGCGGGCCGGGCCAGGCTGCTTTCGCCGGATCGATCGTCAAACGGGGTGAAGCAGACGCCGAAGTCACCGCCACCGGATCACGCACTTATTTCGGAAAAACCGCCGAACTGGTTCGTCTGGCACATACTGGGAGCCACCTTCAGACCCTCATCCTTACCATCGTCAGATACATGGTGGCCCTGGACGGGGCGTTGGTTGCGGCCCTGCTGGTATATTCTCTGGCAGTCGGTATCCCGCTGCGCGAGATGCTGCCGTTTGCGCTGATTCTGCTGGTGGCGTCGGTGCCAGTGGCCTTGCCGGCAACTTTCACCTTGGCAACGGCGTTGGGCGCGCTCGAATTGGCCCGCCGCGGCGTGCTGGTGACGCGGCTGTCGGCGATCGAAGAAGCCGCCGCCATGGACGTCCTGTGCACCGACAAGACCGGCACCATCACGGAAAACCGTCTGACCTTGATCGCTGTGCAGCCCTATCAACCATTTGACGAAAACGAAGTACTGCGGCTGGCGTGTTGCGCGAGCGATGAAGCGACCCAGGATCCAATCGATATGGCGATACTGGCCAGCGCCCGAAGCAGGGGGCTGAACGGAACCGGATTGCAACGCGAACGCCTTATTCCATTCGACCCTGCAACTAAATTCGCGGAAGCGGTCGTTGAAAAGCAGGGGACGGCTTGGCGTGTGCTCAAAGGCGCTCCCTCCGCGATTGCCGCACTGGTACCGGCAGCCGTCGATTTCAGTTCAGACATGCAACGTTTTGCCGCGCAGGGATGCCGCGTTCTGGCGGTAGCCGCCGGCCCGGAAAATGCCCTTTCCTTCGCGGGTCTGCTCGCCCTTGAAGATCCGCCGCGGCCCGAGTCCCGGACCCTGGTTTCCAGTCTTATCAAGCTGGGAGTCAGGGTCGTGATGGTGACGGGAGACGGTCCGGAGACTGCGAAATCGGTCGCCAGTCAGGTGGGAATAGTGGGGCCGGCTTTCACGGCTGCGCAATTGCGCCATCATGCATTCGAGGTCCTCGACGCCAACCTGTTCGCCGGCGTCTTCCCCGAGGACAAGTTCGAACTGGTGCGTTCGCTGCAAAGCCGCGGGCATGTCGTAGGGATGACCGGTGACGGCGTCAATGACGCCCCGGCGCTCAAGCAGGCCGAAGTCGGTATCGCGGTTGCCAACGCCACCGATGTCGCCAAAGCCGCCGCCAGCCTGGTGCTTACCGACCAGGGCCTGACCGATATTGTGGCCGCGGTCGAATCCAGCCGGCGTATATATCAGCGGATGCTGACCTATACCCTGAACAAGATCGTCAAGACGGTGGCCATCGGGCTTTTCGTTACTGTCGGAGTGATGGTGACGCGCGAATTTGTGATCACGCCGGCGCTTATCGTTTTGCTGCTGTTCGCCAACGATTTTGTCACGATGTCGATTTCCACCGATCGGGTCTCGTTCTCAACCGGTCCCGACCGTTGGCGGATTGCCAATCTGATGGTGGCTGGGGGTGTCATCGGGTTCTTCATCCTGGTTATTTGCGGCGGTCTTTTCGCTTATGGCAGCGCGGTGTTGCACTTGTCCCTGCCGCAACTCCAGACCCTGGTCTTCATCACGCTGGTGTTTACCGGGCAGGGGACGGTTTACCTGGTTCGCGAGCGCTCTCATTTCTGGCATTCCATCCCGAGCGGCTGGCTGCTCCTCAGTTCGATCGGCGACATCGTCGCCGTGAGCGCTCTGGCGATCGGCGGAATTCTGATGGCGCCGCTGAGCCCTGCTGTCGTCGGGTTGGTGCTCGGTTCGTGCGTCGCGTACCTGTTCCTGCTCGATTTTGTAAAGGTGGCGGTGCTGAGGAACTTTACCGACGTGGTCTGAACGCAATCGTGAATAAAGCCGCCTCCTCTCAACTTTGAGGCAAGCTGTTTTTCACCTCCAGCGATCCGTTTTACGCGAAATGGCGCCCCACGCCGCCGGGGGCGGGCGCGACGGCCCGCCTTAGCGGCGCAAGAATGCCTCCCAAAGTATGACTTACGCCGGCAGAAGCTACTTCTTGAAGGCGGTCTTCAGCGCCGAGACGACCTGCTTGATTGCCTCTTTCCCCTTGTCGAGATTGTCCGCCATGCTGACGAAGCCGTGGATGGTGCCGTCGTAGCGTGTGCAGGTAACCGGCACTCCGGCTGCCTTCAGTTTCGCCGCGTAAGCCTCGCCCTCGTCGCGCAGCGGATCGTATTCGGCGGTGATTACCAGCGCCGGCGGCAATCCTTTCAGATTGTCTGCGTGGATCGGCGCAGCATACGGATTTTTGCGATCGTTGTCGTCGCGTACGTAATGGTTCCAGAACCAAACCATCGCATCGCGGGTCAGGAAGTATCCTTCGGCCAGTTCCTTCATCGATCCCGTTGCCAGGCTGCCGTCCGTGCATGGGTAGAGCAGCGCCTGGAACACGATTGGCGGTTTGCCCCGGTCCCGCGCCATCAAGGGAACGACGGCAGCCAGATTGCCGCCCGCGCTGTCGCCGCAAACCGCGAGCCGTCGCGGGTCGCAGCCCAATGCCGTGGCGTTCTCCGAGGTCCACACCGTGGCGGCGTAGCAATCCTCGGCAGCGGCAGGGAACTTATCCTCCGGCGCCAGGCGATAATCCACCGATACGGTGACGCAGCCGATGGCGTTGGTCAGTTTGCGGCACAGCGCGTCATGGCTGTCGATATTGCCGATCACCCATCCGCCGCCATGGTAGAAAACCATGACGGGAAAGGGCGCGGACCCATCGGGAGTATAGATCCGAATGGGAATCGGGCCGTTGGGACCGGGCACGCTGCGGTCCTCGACCCGCGCGACCGGCTCGCCGGGACCGCGGGTCGCCGCCGCCGCCTGCTCCATTGCCTTGCGCGCCTGCGGCGGGGTCATCTGCTCGAACTTGAGCACCATCCCGGCCGATTCCATCGCGTCGATCAGTGCCTTAGTCTGCGGTTCCAATGGCATAAGCTTTCACCTGTAGGTCTATGGGCGCGTGCGGCGCCGAACACCAAGCCAATCCTTCGATCCTGATGATGGCACGAGGCAAAAGTCAGTCGAACGTGATTACCGTGCGAACCACCTCGCCCGCTTTCATCGCGCGGAAGGCCTCGTCGATGTCCGCCAGAGTGCCTTTGCGCGTGACCATGTCGTCAAGGTTGAGCCGCCCCTGGCGGTAGTATTGCAGGAACCTGGGCGCGTCGAGGCGAAACCGGCTCGAACCCATGAAGCATCCCTGGAGCCTGCGCTCGGAAAGCAGCGAGACCGCATCCATTTCCACTTTTTCCGTCAGCGGAATCATCCCGATTATCGTAGCCGTGCCGCCCGGCTTGAGGCAGGCGATCGCCTGTTCGGCGACTTTCTTGAGCCCGATACATTCGAAGGAGTAATCGACGCCGCGCCCGGTCAGATTGGTTATGGCCGCGACCGGATCGCCCGCGGACGCGTCGATCGTATCGGTCGCGCCCAACCGCCGCGCCATCGCGAGTTTGTTCTCAAACATATCCACCGCGATTATCTGGAGCGCGCCGGCGATTCGCGCGCCCTGGACGGCGGCCAATCCGATGCCGCCGCATCCAAACACGGCCACCGTCGAACCCGGCGCGACCTTCGCCGTATTCAGTGCGGCGCCGACGCCGGTGGTAACGCCGCATCCGACCAGCGCCGCGCGATCCAGCGGGATGTCGTCGGGGATTTTCACCACCGCGTTTTCATGCAGCAGTTGCTTTTCGGCAAACCCCGCCATCGACAGGATGCCTTGGATCGGCTTGCCTTTGTAGGTCATCCGCGGCGGTTCGCCGGCCTTGCGATTGGTCGCGTTGGTATTGAAGCACAGATGAGGATTGCCGCTCAGGCATTTCTCACACGACCCGCAGAACAGCGCCAGGCACGCAATCACGTGGTCGCCGGGTTTAAAATCCGTTACATCGCCGCCGACCTCCTCGACGATTCCGGCGGTCTCGTGTCCCAGGATCGCCGGCGGCATCATCGGCCACACGCCGTCGGCAAAATGGAGGTCGCTGTGGCATACGCCGCAGGCGACGCTTTTGACCAGAACTTCGCGGCCGCGCGGTTTATCGATGCTTACTTCGTCGATAACCTGCGGCTGCCCGGGTCCGTTGAATATGGCTGCACGCATGAAAATTCTCCGTCCGCGCAAAACTCCGAAGAATTAAGCCTCTGTTCCTGCCGGACAGAGCAGGGAGTCGGCGGCTCAAATCAGGCAATTAGCACGCGTCCGCTCGCGCTGCAAACCAGCACACAAAATAAGGCTGGGCGGCGCCTCAGCCTGAATTCCGGGCTAGGCGCGGGCGCTTTAATTTTCTACATTGTCCACGGTCGGGAAAGCGGCACTGAACGGAGCATCCATGAGACAACGGTACGGCGGACAGCCAGCAGGCCGGCCGCGCAGGGGAATTTCAACCCTTCGAGCCAGCGTCCTGGCGTTGGTAATTGCGATGGCGTCGGGATCGGAAGCCGCCCATGCGCAGATTAAGTTTGACGCCGCCAAATACGAATCGCTTGTGCCCGCCAATTCCAGATTGGCAATCGCACCGGGCACAAAGATAACGCTTCGGAACTGGATTAGATACCGCGATTTCATACCGGTCGGGATGCAAGCGCTGTTCAGCGGCAATTATCCATGGAAAATCGGCGCCGGACCGGAATATGCTATTGAAGTCGGACCGACTACTTCCATTGCATTATCCCGAAAGTACCTTGCCGATACCCGGAAATATAGCGGCAAGGTGCGGCTTAAAAAGGTTTCGACCGGCGGATACACCATCGAAAATTATATTGCCGGCATTCCCTTTCCCGATCCCACCGGACCCGAGATTGGTATTAAAGTGATGTACGACGCCTGGTTCCCCTATTCGCCGTTTGTCTTTGAAATGCTCTTCCTATCCACCTCGATCGACAGATTCAACAATTCTTCCAACTCGACCTCCGACACCGTGATCTGGCGGCTCAATCACATCAGCGATGAAGGCGAACCGCTTTCGAAATACGCGCCCGGATACCTGGAGGCGGATCGCTTCGAAACGTTGGAACCTCAGCAATACAAGTACACCACTCAGCTCAGTCTTCAGCCCGATGATCCTTCGCGCGTGCAGGAAATGTATCTGTTCGATCCCAGCATCCGGCGGTCCATACGCATGTCAACGTCGGCGCGCTGCTCGGCGCTGACCGGCAGCGATTTCGTGCAGGACGACAACGGTTCCGGGTTTTTTTTCAAAGGCGTTGATTTCACCGCGAGATACCTGGGACTGAAGCGGGTACTGGCGCTGGTACATCTTAATCCTGCGGGTCTTACTCCGCAGGGCTATACCACCGGAAGTCCGTTGCCGGGATGGCCCCGGCCGGAGGCAGGCAAGTGGGAATTGCGCGACGTATATATCGTTGACGTGATGCCGCTGCCGTCTGCCGGTGACTATTGCTATTCGCACAAGGTTGGTTATCTCGACCGGCAGACTTATGCGCTTACGTGGGTTGAGATGTATGGGCGCGATTCGAACCTGGAGAAAGTGTGGCCCATTTACCAGACTCCGCGACGGATAGGCAGCGGAGAGAAAGTGATCATCCCCGAAGCAAGCTCCTCCACGATGTACAATCTGAAAAGCGCCCATGCCACGGTCGCCATCCAGGACAGTCCGGTGCGCGTGGACGGCGAGGCGCCGGCGGATCTTCAGGATGCCAGCGTCGCGGCTTCGGCCGGCGGTTTGGGGCAGATCATGAAATGAGATGCGGCTTGTCTGGGCGCATCCGATGGAGTTGACTCGAATACAGGTGGTCGAGGCGCAAGATGCAGAACCACGAAATCGCCGCAATCCTCGACGAAACCGCCGACCTGATCGAAGTCAGCGAGGATAACTTTTTCCGCGTCCGCGCCTATCGCAACGCCGCCCGTACGATCCGCAATCATCCGGTAGCGCTGGCTCAGATGGATTCCAGGCAGATTCGCGCCCTGCCGGGAATCGGCGCCGATATGGCCGCCAAGATTGAAAGCATTATCCAGACCGGCGACTTCCAGGTGCATCGCGACCTTGCCGCCAGGATCCCGCCGGGGCTGATTCAATTGCTGCGCTTGCCGGGATTGGGACCAAAACGCGTCCAACTGCTGAATCAACGCCTGCACGTCCGGGATATCGACGATCTGAAAAAAGCCGTCGCCGCCGGTGCATTGCGCAGCGTGCGCGGCTTCGGTCCCAAGCTGGAGCGTCAACTGAGCCAGGCGCTCGCCCAGGAAAAACCGGCGGAAAAACCGCGTCTGATGCTGGCGGCGGCGGTCCAGACCGCGAATGCGCTGGTCAGCTACTTGAAGCAGTGTGCCGCCGTTGAGCATCTGGAGGTTGCCGGGAGCCTGCGCCGGCGCAAAGAGACGGTCGGCGATCTGGACGTGCTGGCGCTGTCCGCCGACCCTGCCACAGTAATGGATCACCTGGTGCGCTTTGCCCGAATCAAACAGGTGCAGGGCAAGGGTGAGACCAGATGCAGCGTCATGTTGGCGGACGGATTGCAAGTGGATTTGCGAGTGGTGGCGCGGGAAAGTTATGGCGCCGCGATGGTCTATTTCACCGGCTCGCAGGCCCATTGCGTGCACCTGCGCCGCCTCGCGCAAGCCCGCGGCATGCTGCTCAACGAGTATGGCCTGTTCCGTGGCGATGAACGTGTCGCGGGCATCACGGAGGAAGAGGTTTACCGGGCGCTTGGCCTCGATTTCATCCCGCCCGAGCTGCGTGAAGATCGCGGCGAAATCGAAGCGGCCGCTGCCGGCCGGTTGCCCCATCTGCTCAAACGCGAAGATCTGCGCGGCGACCTCCATAGCCATTCGACCTACACCGATGGCCGCGCGAGCATCGAGGCGATGGCCTCGCAGGCGCGCGATTGCGGCCTGGAGTATCTGGCGATCACCGACCATTCACAGCGCGTGGCGATGGCGCATGGACTCGACCCGGTTCGCCTGCGCGATCAATGGCGTGAGATCGAACAGGTCGCACGCCGTCTGCACGGAATCACGCTGCTGCGCGGCATCGAGGTCGATATTCTGGAGGATGGCAGTCTCGATTTGCCCGACGACATCCTGGCGCAACTGGATTGGGTGGTTGCCTCGGTCCATTACAAACTCGGGCTGAACTCCGAGCAGATGACGCAGCGGATAATCCGGGCGATTCGCAATCCGCACGTGGACGTGATCGGGCATCCGAGCGGCCGCCTGCTCGCCAGCCGCGAACCCAGCGCATTCGATCTCGACGAGGTGCTGCGTGTCGCGCGCGAAGAAGGATGCGCGCTGGAAGTTAATTCGCAGCCGGAACGGCTCGACCTCAACGATAGCGCCTGTCTGAAGGCCCGGCATGCCGGAGTCAAGCTGGTGGTATCGAGCGACGCGCACCATCCGCGGGATTTCGCGATGCTTCAATACGGTGTAGATCAGGCGCGGCGCGGCTGGCTGGGACCGGATGAGGTGCTGAACACGCGGCCGTTGGATCAACTGCGCCAGCGCTGATGCTTGAGTGCGGCGGGGAAAGGCCCAAAAATGGAAACCGCAACGATGAACACTTCCGACCAGGTCATCGCGACGATAAACTATCTCGCGGATCCCGGCGAAAAGCCTGTCAGCTACATGTACAGGCCGCCCGCAGGGACGCCGGTCCGATCGTGGCACATCAGTAAGCATCAGGTTGCCATTCACAACGCGCGTGCGATCGCCGATCAACTGTCGCTGGATAGGCAGGGGTTTGTCCTGACGCATCAGCACAGCCGGGTCGCCGACTTTCACCACGACCACGAAGTGCTGTCGGTGTATTATCCGGAGATGGAGCGTCTGGTGAAGGAGCTCACGGGTGCGGCGCGGGTTCTGGCTTTCGATCACAACGTGCGCCGCGGACCGCTGGAGGAAGCGGCCAGCGGTGTGCGCGAACCGGTCAAATACGCGCACAACGACTATACGCTGAAATCGGGTCCGCAGCGTGTGCGCGATCTGCTTGCGGCCGAGGCGCAAACGCTGCTCAAGCATCGGTTCGCGTTCATCAATGTGTGGCGGCCGATTCGCGGCCCGGTCGAGCAGATGCCGCTGGCGGTGTGCGACGCCCGCACGATCGCGCCGGCGGATTTGGTGCCGACCGATCTCAAGTACCCCGACCGCACCGGCGAAATCTATTCATTGGCGTTTAACCCGGGCCATCGATGGTTCTTCTTTCCGCATATGCGCGCAGAAGAGGTGTTGCTGCTGAAGTGCTACGATTCAATGGATGACGGCCGCGCGCGTTTCACCGCTCATGGAGCATTCGACGATCCCAACACCCCCGCAGGCGCGCCGGCCCGCGAAAGTATCGAAGTCCGCACGATCGCGTTCTTCGCCGACTAGCCGAGCGGATCAAGACGACCTGCTTAATCCGTTACGGCGCCGACGCTGGCTGAGGTCACCTGTGCGGCGTACTTGGCCAGCACCCCGCGCGTATAGCGCGGTTGCGGGGCACGCCAGGCTTCGCGCCGCCGGCGCATCTCGTCATCGGAAATATTGAGTTGCAGGACAAGCCTGGTGGCATCGATCGTGATCGAGTCGCCCTCCTTAATCAGTGCGATTGGTCCGCCCACCTGCGCCTCTGGCGCGACGTGTCCGACCACCATTCCATAGGTGCCACCGGAGAAGCGGCCGTCGGTGATGAGCCCGACCGATGCGCCCAATCCCTTGCCGATAATGGCCGAAGTCGGCGACAGCATCTCGCGCATTCCTGGTCCGCCCTTGGGACCTTCATAGCGGATCACAATCACGTCGCCAGGCTTGATCTTATCGGCCAGAATCGCCCCTAGTGCCGCTTCTTCCGCCTCGAACACACGCGCCGGACCTGTCATTACGGGAGTCTTCAAGCCGCTGATCTTGGCTACGCAGCCGTCGGGCGCAAGATTGCCCCGCAAAATCGCGAGATGGCCCTCCGGATAGACCGGATTTTCCCAGGGATGAATAACGTCCTGGTCGCTGCGCGGATTTGACGGCACATCCTTGAGCACCTCGGCGACGGTCTGGCCGGTGATAGTCAAGGCGTCGCCATGCAAAACTCCGTGCTGGAGCAGGATTTTCATCACCTGCGGGATGCCGCCGGCGCGATGCAGGTCGGTGGCGACGTAGCGGCCCGACGGTTTGAGATCGCACAGCACCGGAACGCGTTTGCGCATGGTCTCGAAATCGTCGAGCGCCAACGGCACCTCGGCGGCATGTGCAATCGCCAGCAGATGCAGGATCACGTTGGTGGAGCCGCCGATCGCCATGGCAACGGCGATTGCATTCTCGAACGCCTTGCGCGTGATGATTTGGCGCGGCAGCAGCTGCTTTTCGATCGCGCGCACCAGGACCCGGCCTGATTCGGCAGCGCTGTCGGCTTTTTCGGCGTCCTCGGCGGCCATGGTCGAGGAATACATCAGGCTCATCCCCATCGCCTCGAACACCGAGGACATGGTGTTGGCGGTGTACATCCCGCCGCATGAACCGGCGCCCGGACAGGCGCGCCGTTCCACCGCCATCAGCTCCTCTTCGCTGATGCGCCCGGCGCTGTATTCGCCCACCGCCTCGAAGGCGCTGACGATCGTGAGGTCGCGGCCGTTGTAATGGCCGGGCTTGATCGTACCGCCGTAAACAAAAATCGCGGGTATATTCATCCGCGCGATCGCTATCATGGCTCCGGGCATGTTCTTGTCGCAGCCGCCGACCGCTACCAGTCCGTCCATCGACTGGGCGTTGCACGCGGTCTCGATGGAATCGGCGATAACTTCGCGCGAGACCAGCGAATACTTCATGCCTTCCGTGCCCATCGCGATACCGTCGCTGACGGTGATCGTGCCGAAGACCTGCGGCATCGCTCCCGACTCGCGGACCGCGGCCTGCACCCGCTCGGACAACATTCCGAGGCCGAGATTACACGGCGTGATGGTGCTGTAACCGTTGGCCACCCCGACGATCGGCCGGTTGAAATCGCGGTCGCCGAAGCCTACCGCCCGCAGCATCGCGCGGTTGGGAGAACGTTGAACGCCTTGGGTGATGGTTCTGCTTCTGAGCTCGGGCATGATAACTCCATAGCGCACAGCCGGCGCATCGTCCATAGAGGTTTCGCCGTGGCACCCCCGCGGCTGGTATCAACGCACTCTGACCAGCACCCAAAAGGCACGCGCTGGCGGCAAGCCGGCCTCCCAGGGCCGCACATAGACCAGGTCGAGCCGGGTCGACCCCCGCCGGACGGCATTGAAACGGAAGATCTGGGTGGCGGGCGCGCCAGGCATCGGCCTGGGAGGCTGAACGAGCGTGGGCTTGCCCACCTGCCGCATAACGTTGCGATCGATGTGCGCGACCTTCCATCCGAAGCCGGCTCCCGGAGTCGAGGCGAGCGCCACGACCACGATATCGCCCCGCACCAGCGTCAATTTTCGTCCGTTGTCGGCGCTGGTGACCGTGACGGTGCTGGCCTGGGCGACGCCGCGCGCAACCGCCACGACCGGAATTACAAGCATCAGGAAGACGATTTTGCGCCACCCGCATTTTCCTGTTCTTCCTGCACTTTTTCGTGAGAGACCAGGCTGAGCGTGCCTGAGGCGCTTCAAGCCCCCAATCCCTGCGGACAAATCCTCCAAAGTTGAGTTCACTGTTGCCATCGCGCAATTTCAGAGCTCTCCAGCCTCGCACCAAATCGTATCGTTGGAGTTTAACGCTGGTCTGATAGCTCTGGTGCGGGATATGATTACACATCCAGCCATTTGCGGAGAGAGTTCATGAGACTCATTCATACCGCGTTCGAGCCCAAAGGTGACGGCCCTTTCCCAGCGGTGGTCGCCTTTCACGGATGGGGCGCCAGCGCATTCGATCTGATTGGTTTGGCTCCTTATATCGCCGACGGAAGGTTCCTCATGCTTTGTCCGCAGGGGCCAATCGAGGTGCCGCTTGGCGGACCGGTTGGCTACGGCTGGTACCCGATCTCGATGACCGGCTCCGTTCCCCGCGAATCCGGTATCGAAGAAGCCGTTTCAGCCGCCCTGATTTTCCTCGACCAGGCGCTCGAGCGCTACCCGATCGATCGGCACAAACTGGCGGTACTCGGATTCAGCCAGGGCGGCGTGATGGCTTTCAACGTGGCCTTGCGTCAGCCCGAGCGCTTTGCTGCGCTGATCGGAATTTCCACCTGGTTCCCGCCCGAACTGGCGCACAAGGTGGTGAATCATGAAGCGCTTCAGCAATTGCCCACGCTGATTCAGCATGGCAGCGCCGACCCCGCCATCGAGGTCGGGCGGGGACGGCAATCGGTGGAGGCGCTGCGCAATCTGAAGGTTCCGCTGACTTACCGCGAATACGATTGCGGACACGAGATCAACGCGCAGGGTTTGCGCGATCTCTCGGCGTTTCTGACGGAAAAGGTGATAAGCCCGATAATCCGGCTGTGATACGGTTGGAAAGGCGGGCAGGGAAGGTTTGCCGCTGCGGGCCGGTTTGATTGCCGCTGGCGCTCCGTTTGGCGTATTTTCACAGCAGAGTTCTGGAACCAGGGACGATTGAGGGAGACCCGTAATGCATGATCTGGTAATCCGAAACGGCACTATTGTTGACGGCACCGGGCGATCTGCTTATCGCGGCGACCTCGCGGTGGACGGCGGCATCATCACGAGTGTGGGCGGAAAAGCCGCCGCGGGGCGGCGCGAGATCGACGCCAGCGGCCTGCTGGTTGCGCCCGGATGGGTCGATATTCATAGCCATTACGACGGCCAAGTCGCATGGGATCCCTACCTCAGTCCGTCCAGTTGGCACGGCGTCACGACCGTAATCATGGGGAATTGCGGCGTCGGCTTTGCTCCGGTCAGACGCGGGTCGGAGGATTATCTGCTCAATCTGATGGACGCGGTTGAGGACATACCGGTCCCTACGCTTGCCGCTGGAATCAACTTCGAGTGGGAAACCTTCGGCGAATATCTCGACTCGCTCTCCCGGATGAAGCGCGCGATCGACATCGGGGCGCAGGTGCCGCACTGTGCGCTGCGCGTTTACGTGATGGGCGAGCGGGGCGCGGCCAACGAGCCGGCGACGGCGGATGAAATCGCGCAGATTCGCGCCGTCGTGCGTGACAGCGTCCGTGCCGGCGCGCTCGGCGCAAGCACTTCACGCACCAGGGTGCATCGCACGCGCGACGGGGAACTGGTTCCCGGCACGCTGGCCGGGATCGACGAAGTGATGGCGATTGGGCGGGGTCTGGGCGACGCCGGCAGCGGTGTTTTCGAAGTCATCTCCGACATGCACGGCGTGGATCAGGCGATGGATTGGATGACCGAACTCACCCGGGAAACCGGACTGCCGCTGTCGCTGGCGGCGCTCGGCAACGGTCCGACCGGTCCCGGCGTGCGCCGCCGTCTGGATTTCATGAAGGAATGCAATGAACGGGGCGCGCGGCTGGTTAGTCAGATTGCGGTGCGATCGCCCGGGCAGTTGAACGGACTTGAAACCTCGACCAATCCGCTGCTCAATTCGCCGTCGTACCAGGAAATCGCGTACCTGCCGCTGGATGAGCGGGTTGCAAAGATGCGCGAACCCCGGATGCGCGCCAGAATAATCGCCGAGATGCCCGAGCAACCCGGCAATCCCTTTGGCATGCCGACCGAAGGTTATGTCAACCTTTTCGTTCTCGGCGATCCGCCCAATTACGAGCCCGGCGCCGAGATGAGTCTGGCCGCGATTGCGCAGCGCGAAGGCAGGTCGCCGCACGAGGTTTACTACGATGCGCTGCTCCTGCGTAATGGCCGCGAGCTGATCTATCAGCCGTTCAATTACACGCGCTCCTACAGCCTCGATCCGCTGCTCGATCTGCTGCAGCATCCGGTCAACGTGATCAGCCTGAGCGACGGCGGCGCGCATTGCGCTCAGATCTGCGATGCGAACGCGCCGACCTTTCTGCTGACCCACTGGGTGCGAGACCGTGGTCGCAACGGCCGGCTGCCACTGGAATTTGCGGTCAAACGGCAGACTCGCGAGACTGCGATGCTCTATGGACTGGAAGATCGCGGCGCGCTGCTGCCCGGGCTCAAGGCCGATATCAACCTGATCGATTTCGCAAATCTCAATTCGCATGCTCCGGAAATCGTCCACGACTTTCCGGCCAACGGTAAGAGATTTATCCAGCGCGCCGAAGGCTACAAGTACACGATTGTCAGCGGCGAAGTGGTCTTTCAGGACGGTGAGCCCACCGGAGCGATGCCGGGCAAGGTAATCCGCGGCGCCCAAGCCCCAGGCTGATTCTGGGACAGCTTTCCACCTGGCCCACGCACCCAAAGATTACCAGCCGGTGGCGCGATTGGGGGGCGGTGGCGCTGGAGGGCTGGCGGCGAGACTGACGGGCGTGTTCAGTTCGAAGGGGCTGCGCAGATCCAGTTTCTTTCCAATCTCGCGCAAGGCCGGCAGGACTTCCTGGCCCAGCAACCGGATGCAGGTCTGCGCATCTTCGTGGCTGATGCGCCCGTCGTTTGCCCATAGTGCCAGGATCGACGGCTGCGTTTCCTCCAGGATGATGCGCAACTTTTCCACTACCTGTTTGGGCGTGCCCGCGATAATCGAAAGCGACGCCACCATTTCCTCGAACGACCGCGAGCCCAAACCCGATCGGTAGCCGGCGCGGATTTCGGCCAGTCCGCGCCGGGCCCAGGTGCCGAGATATCCCGACGGCGCCGCCCATACCGGATGCTGAAGGCCGATTAGCTCGCCCTGCATCCACATGAACTCGCGCGCATTGCGCATCGCTTTCTCTTCGGTCTCCGCCACATGACATCTGATCAGGTAGCCGCGCTGTTCGGGGCCGGAGCGGTAGCCCGCGACCATCGCTGCCTGGTCGTAGGTTCTCCAGACGGTCATCGCCTCCTGCACCGGCAGGTTCAGCGCGATATACGGGTAGCGCCGTCGCGCCGCCCACACGATCGTCTCGCGGCTGGAGATGCCCGGAATCCAGACGCGCGGATGCGGCTTTTGCAGCGGGACCACCCATGGATTGACCACGCGGAACTGATAATGCTCGCCTTCCCATCGCCAGGGGCCGGGCGTGGTCCAGGTCTTGATTATGAGGTCATGCGCCTCTTCGAAGCGCGCGCGGTTGAAGGCCGGATTGACATTGGCGGCGATCGACTCGACCCCGCCGCCGCGGACGAAGCCGGAAACCAGGCGGCCCTTGGAAATAAGGTCGATCATCGCCAGTTCTTCGGCCAGCCGGACCGGGTTTTCAGCGATGGGGAGCGGATTGCCCAGCAGCACCAGCTTCACGCGCCGGGTGGTGGCGGCAAGGATCGCGGCGAAAATGTTGCATTTGGCCTGCATGCAAAACGGCGCGTTGTGATGCTCATTGAGCATGATGCCGTCGAAGCCGACCTCGTCCACCAGCAGGTATTCCTCCAGTCGCTCCTGGTACAGGCGGCTGGCCTCCACCGAATCGAAGAACGCGTTGGGGAACAGCAACGCGCTGTAACCGAAGCGATCGCTCTGCTCGGTCGGATAGGCCGACATCGGCTGCTCGGTAAAATACATCAGATGCATGTGGCCACTCTCTTGCTCAGCCCAGGCTTCCAGCTACTAGGATCGATCAAAACAGGGGCGCGGTCTATCACCCGATGGCGCCGATACGCGCTCGCCTCCCGCATGCTATCATCGACTGGCCGCCGTGGCAGGAGTAACAGTGCGATTTTGACATGGGCGCGTGATCGTCTCGCGCCGTTCAATGGGAGGGAACAGCGGTAATATGTTGGCTGAAGCATCAATCAGATTGAAATTAGCCGCCGCCGTCAGCATTTGGCTGTTGCTCGCAAGCAATGCCGTCATGGCGCAGGGTCTGCCCGGCGAGCAGGATTACAGAAACAATTGCGCCATCTGCCATGGCCCCACCGGCAAGGGCGACGGCCAGGCAGTTATGGTCCTGCCCGCGCTCAGGCCCAAGGACCTGACCCAGCTCACCAAAGAGAATCACGGAGTCTTCCCCGCGCAGAAAATCTACCTGGCGATCGACGGGCGCGATAACATCGCCGCTCACGAATTGGGCGATAACCGGATGCCGACATGGGGAGTCAACTGGCAGATGGGAGCCGGTGAGCCCAACCCGACCAGCGAAGCCAACACCCGCCGCCGCATCCAGAACCTGGTCAGTTATATCGAGACGCTGCAGGAGAAATAAGCACCGGGCGGACGGCCTACCTTAAAGGTGTGGACTGCGGCCCGCGGCACCGGCATTGGAGAATCGCGCATGAACGGCATCAAGATCGGGATCGGCTTTGGCCAATGGCAATACGGGCTTCCGGAGCCGGAACTTTTGTGCAGATACGCCGAAACCGCGGAAGCGATCGGGCTGGATTCGATCTGGCTGTCGGACCATATCGTGACGCGCAATCCGAGCCTCGATATCACCTGCCTGTTCGCGATGATCGCGGCGCGTACCAGGCGCGTCAAAATGGGTCCGAGCGTGCTGACCTTGCCGGCGCGCCATCCGGTGCAGGTTGCGAAAACCTACGCCAGCCTCGATTACATCTCCGGCGGCCGGATGATCATGGCGGTCGGCAGCGGCGGCGACATGCGTGACCTCATCGCCTGCGGCGTGCCGATCAATGAACGCGGCGCGCGGTTGGACGAAGGCATCGAAATCCTCAGGAAGTTGTGGACCGAGTCCCATGTCACCCATCATGGGCGCTTTTACAGCTTTGACGATGTCACGATCGAGCCCAAGCCGCACGACGGCCCGCTCGATATCTGGATTGGCGGCAAGAGCGACGCCATTTTGAAACGCACCGCGCGGCTGGGTGACGGATGGTTTCCCGCGCTGACCAGTCCGGAAGAGTTCAGGCGCGACATGGCCAAACTGATCGCTTTCGGCGAGCAATACGGCCGCAAGATCAATCCGCGCGAAGCTGGAGTGCTGCTGTTCACCTATGTCACCGACGATATGGAACGCGCGCGCCAGGTGATGGCGCCGTTCGCACGCGCGCTGCCGATGCCGCCTGAGGAAGTAGAACGCCGATTCATCGTCGGTCCGCCGGCCCATTGCGTCGCGAAAATACGCGATTTCGTCGAAGCCGGATGCTCAAAGTTTGTGCTGCGTCCGTCCTGCCCGCCATCCGAGGTGCTGGCACAAATCGATCGATACGGGCGCGACATCCTGCCGCATTTCAACTGATCCTCCGGCGCTCGACCGTCGGGGCGCATCCGCGCTATAACGACACCTTCACAAGGAGGATGAGCCATGGCGCTATTGCAGGACAAAGTTGCAATGATAACCGGTGGAACTGGCGCATTGGGCCGCGCCGTTACGGAACGCTTTCTGAGCGAAGGCGCCAGGGTCGCGATTCCTTACATCATCGACGCCGAAGTGCCGCTGCTGGAGCAGAGGCTGGGCGACCGTTTCCCCAAATCAAACCTCCTGGTTAGCAAGATCGACGTATGCAACCCGGGCCAGTTGAGCAGGTTCGTGGATGAGGTGGTGAAGAAATTCGGCCGGATCGACGCGCTGGTCAACCTGGTCGGCGGATTTTGGGGCGGCAAGCCGATCGCGGAGACCACGCTGGAGGAATGGCAGGCGATGTTCGACCTTAATCTCAAGCCGACCTTCCTGTGCTGCAAGGCGGTGGTGCCGATCATGCAGAAGAACAAGTACGGCCGCATCGTGTCGGTCGCCTCGCGCAGCGGTCTGCTCGGCGCCGGCGATTTCGCCGCCTACGCGATCGCCAAGGGCGCGATCGCTACTTTCACCTATTCACTGGCCGAAGAAGTGCTCAACGATGGCGTGCTGGTAAACGCGATCGCGCCCAGTACTATCGACACCGAGGCCAATCGCAAGGCGATGCCCAACGCCAAGCACGACCGCTGGGTCAAGCCCGAGGACATCGCCAAGACGCTGTCGTTCCTATGCTCAGAGCTGAACCAGGTGACGTCGGGAGCGGTAGTGCCGGTTTATGGCTTGGCCTAGTTGAATTCAACGTTGGACGCCAGGGTCAAACCGCCGTCGCATACATAAGCTGCCCCGGTGACGTATGACGCCAGGTCGGAGGCGAGGAACAGCACCACGTTGGCCAGTTCCTCGGGCTGACCCATCCGGCGCAGCGGCACCTTCTGCTCGAAGGCCTTGCGCCGCTGTGGATCGGCGGCCATCTGCAGCACCGGCGGCGTGGCGATTACGCCCGGGCAAATCGAATTGGCTCGTATACCGAAGGGTCCGTACTCGCGCGCGACCGCGCGGGTGAAATTAATTACCCCGGCTTTGACAGCGTTGTAGGCGGAGTTTTTCACTTCGGCGAACAGGCCCGAGATCGAAGCGGTGTTGACGATCGAGCCGGAACCCTGATCGCGCATCACCGCCAGCGCCGCGCGGGTGCCGCGAAAGACCGCCGTCAATCCGATATTGACTGCATAATCCCAGAACTCGTCCTTGAAGTCGCCGGTCAGGGTCGGCTCCCATCCGCGGCCGAAGGCGTAGGCGTTGTTGTGCATGAAGTCGAGGCGGCCGAACTGCCTGGACGCCAACGCGACCGCGGACCGAATATCGGCTTCTTTGGTGACGTCGATTTTGATCGGTTCGGCTTTGCCGCCGAACCCGGCGATTTCCGCTGCCACGGCTTTGGCGCCCCGTTCACTATGATCGGCGACGATTACGGTGCCGCCGCGGCGCGCGAACCCGATCGCTGTGGCGCGTCCGATTCCCGACGCGCCCCCGGTTACGATTCCAACTTTTCCGTCAAAACGCATGGCCAATCACCTCCGGCGCCGTCCGGTTTTACCATTTCGGTTCGATCATCGCTATCCAAAGTCCTATGCAGTCGCCGGCGCGCTCGTTAGCCTTTGAGTTGGAACATGGAAAAGCGGCGTGAAAACGAACAGCGCCCGGCTGTGATGCCGGCGGGCGCGCTGCCCCAGCTCATCGATACCCACTGCCATCTGGCGGACCCGCGACTGCAAGCCAGTGCCGGATCGCTGATCGCGCGCGCCGAGGCGGCGGGGGTGCGCGTGATTTTAGCGGTCGGCGCGATCGGCTCGATTCAGACCGATCGCGATACGGTGGCGATCGCCGAACAGTATCGAAACTTGTACGCCGTAATCGGGGTGCATCCGCACGACGCCGGCAGTTGCGATCGGGAGCGGATGGACGAACTGGCGGAGCTGGCGCGCTGCGCAAAGGTGGTGGCGATCGGCGAGACCGGGATGGATCTGCATTATCGCAACTCCTCGCGCGCGGCGCAGGAGGAGGCGCTGCGGCTCCATCTGCGGCTGGCGAGGCGGCTTTCTCTACCTGTCGTTATACATTGCCGCGAGGCCGAATCCATCGTTGCGCAAATCGTTGGGGAAGAGGGGATGCCGCCGCGCGGCGGCGCCATCCATTGTTTCACTGGTAGCTCGGCGGACGCCGCGCGTTTTCTGGAGCTGGGCCTTTACCTCTCGTTTTCCGGCATCCTCACCTTCAAAAATGCCGCAGCGCTGCGTGAAACCGCCCGCCTGATTCCCGAGGATCGGCTGCTGATCGAGACCGACGCGCCCTACCTGACTCCGGAGCCACATCGCGGTCATTTAAACGAGCCGGCCTATGTGCAGTTGACGCTGAGCGCTCTCGCCCGTGTACGCAATGCGGAACCGGCGGCGCTGGCGGCACGCATCATGACTAACGCCGCCACGCTGTTTGGCTTCAGTCCTCCGCCGGTGAACTGATGCTGTAACGCGGGTCGCGAACAGAGTAGGTTGCCCGCAGCGGCAGGAGGGATTTAGCCATGTCAATCATGATCACGGGCGGAACCGGGTTTCTTGGTTCTTATCTGACGCGGCACCTGGTGCGGGAGAAGGGAATCAGGGGCAAACAGATCGTTCTCTTCGACCGTTATCCGGTCACGGAGCGCATTGCCGAGGTGCTGGACGAGGTGGAGATCGTGACCGGCGACATAACCGAACCAACCGAGCTGATCGCCGCAATCAAAAACTACCAGGTGGAACAGGTCTACCATCTGGCTGCGATTCTTGGCGATCCACCGCCCCAACAGGTCGTGTCGTACATGAAAGTGATGTGCGACGGGACTCTCAACGTGATGGAAGCGGCGCGCATCGCGGGTGTCAGGCGCGTGGTTTATGGCAGTTCAGTCGCGGTGTATGTGGGCGGGCGCAAATGGCGCAGCGTCAAGCGATCGGACGAGGAATTGGACGAGGACGATCCGCCCAGTCCGGGCGGCTTTTACGGCATGTGCAAGTTGTACGCGGAGCACGTCGCCGCACTCTATACCCGGCGCTTCGGCCTGCAGACGGTCGGGCTCAGACCCACGTCGGTGTTCGGATGGGGACGCCGAATTCGTGGCTCGTATGTCAGCGGACTGACGCCGATTCCCGAGCAGCCGCATTATATGGTGCTGCCCGAACTGGCCGCCCTGGGCAAACCGATCATGATGCCGCCCGACGATACCGAATCCGACTGGATCTACGCCGCCGACGCTGCCGAGGCCTGGTATTGCGCGATGAATACGCCCAACCCGCCGCGCCTGGTCTACAACATGGCGGCGGAAGTGCGGCGGATGGGTGATGTCACGGCGCTTTTGCGGCGGCTGTTGCCACAGGCCAGTATCACGGTTTCGGAGCAGCGGGTGGCGACCGTGCCTAAAATGAATTGCGGAAATCTGCGCAAGGATCTGGGCTTCCAACCGCGCTACACAATGGAAAGCGGGATGGTCGATTACCTGAACCTGGTGCGTAAAGCGGCAGGTTTACCCCCGGTCGGACCTTGACTGGAGCGGCTGCGCCTTGAATTTTTTTGCAAAATCGCGCTGGTCTAAGCTATTGCATCAGTCTCCATTTTGTTTGATTATGTGATCAAACCATCTGGTTAGGAGACTAGACACAGTGACCGGCATCCCAAATTTCGCGTCGGTTATCCGCAATCGGCGGCGCCAACTCGATTTGACGCAGGAAGAAGTCGCTCGCCGTATCGGCACCTCGGTCGCCTACATTGCCCATCTGGAGGCCGACAGGCGCCATCCATCGGAGAAAGTCGTTGTCGAACTGGCCAGGGTGCTTGGACTGGACCCGCGTGAGCTGTTCTTTTTGGCCAACCCGGAAACCAAGGGCTTGGTGACGCAAACGCTGGAGGGCAACGGAGAATCGGTCTGGGAAACTTTCGCCAAAGATGAAAAACTGCGCGAAAGTCACAAAATAACCGATCAGGAGATGGAAACTCTCTCGCGCGTAGCCCTGATGGGGGAGGTAAGATCGTCGCGGGATTTCATTTTCATTCTCCAGACCATCAGGCACGCGCTGGGCAGATAGCTATAGCGTGCCACCGGTGTCGTAACCTTGGTGGTTATCGGGACGGGGCGACGTTTCTGCAAGCTTTCAATTTACGCCAATCTTTCGCTTCCCGCGGTCGGTGCCGCCTGCCAAAGCCGGACGTTGTTACAGACGGTAGAGTTCTGCCGCTGTTCTGCCCAAAATCCACTCCTGATCCTGATCGGGCAGGCTCCCGATGTTTTTGCGCAGTTCCTGGAGCGGATTGCGATGCGCGTCGATATGGGGATAATCCGTTGCCCACATCATCCGATTGGCGCCGATCGCGCGGGCCACGAGCGGGATGCTGGCTTCATCGACGTCGGTGGAGATCCAGCAGTGCTCGCGGAAGATCTCGCTGGGCTTGCGCGTCATGCGGGTCGTGAATGCGAACAGTTCGAACTTCCCGTCCGCTCGATCCATCCATCCGGGCACCCATCCGCATCCGGTTTCCAGGATGACATATTTCAGCCTGGGAAAGCGGTCGAGCACGTTGCCATGAAAAACGCAGTTGAGATCCATGATCGAATCCTCGGGCAACTGCATGAAGTGGAACCATCGCGGGATGTCCTCGGCGGTCGGCGGATTGTGCGCTGCATGATGCAAGCCGCTGCCCAGTGAATCGGCGCGGACCTGGACGTGCGTGGCAACGGGCAACCCGGCTGCTTCGCAGGCACCCCAAAACGGGTCGTAATAGGAATCGCCGTGAGGGCGCCCATTGCATGGAAAGGGCGTGATGAAAATGCCTTTAGCCTTACCCTTGACGCGATTTACCTCGGCCACGGCAAGGTTCACGTCGCGCAAATTGACGTGGGCGGCCGCGATCAGCCGGTGAGGATCCGCCGAGCAGTAATCAAAGAGCCAGTTGTTGTAGGCTCGGCAATAAGCCGCCGACAGTTCGGGATCCTCGCAGTCCCGTTCCCAGGCGATGCCGATCGTGGGATACAGGATGGCGACATCGATTCCCTCGCTGTCCAGTTCTCTGAGCCGCGCGTGCGGATCGACCGCTCCCGGAGTCCGGCGCAGACCATCTTCGTAGGTCAGCTTTCCCGGCGTCATCACTTCCCGCGGGTCCTGGTATGCGCCTCCCGCCGAGGCCAGCGTTCCGCCCCGCAAAAACGGGCTTTTGCGTCCGTCGATTTCGACGTATTCGTAGCCCTTGCTATCAACGCGAATGCGTATTGCGCGGTCCTTGTATTTGGGCTCCAGGTAGCGCTCCCACATGTCGGGGGGCTCCAGAACGTGTCCGTCGGAATCGACCACCAGCGACTTCGCCATTGTCAACTGCTCCCGGCCTGATCTTTCAATTCGGTATTGATCGCGTTTAACACAACTTGCCACAATTGTCGTTCACGCGGCCAGCCTCGTCAATTTCATCCTGAGGCAAAGAAACGGGGTTTCCCTGGCGGCTTCAGAGGTTCAGACTTGCATTCGAATCGGGCTGCGCCCGGCATCCTGCTATGGCAACCAACACGAATATGCTGACCATTGGACTGGTCCAGATGAGCTGCGTCGAGCAGCCGCGGATAAATCTTGAAAAGGCGCTGTCGCGCAGCGAGGAAGCCGCATCGCGCGGCGCCCAGGTGGTGTGTCTTCCGGAACTGTTCGCTTCGCGGTACTTTTGCCAGAGCGAGGACGTGGCCCGCTTCGAGTTGGCCGAGCCGATCCCTGGGCCCACTACAAACGCGCTGGGAAAACTGGCCGCCGCCCGCAAAATTGTGATCGTTGCCTCAATTTTCGAGCGGCGCGCGGCGGGCGTCTATCACAACACCGCCGTGATAGTCGACGCGTCGGGAGCGATCAGCGGACGCTACCGCAAAATGCATATCCCCGACGACCCGCATTACTACGAAAAATTCTACTTTACTCCCGGCGACCTCGGTTTTCTGGCGCATCCGACAGCATACGGGCAGTTGGGCGTGCTGGTGTGCTGGGATCAATGGTTCCCCGAAGCGGCGCGGCTGACTGCGATGAGCGGGGCGCCCGTCATCTTCTATCCCACCGCGATCGGATGGGAGCGGGCCGAGGTTGCGCAGGTGCGCGCCCGCCAGCTTGCGGCATGGGAAACGGTTCAACGCGGCCATGCCATCGCCAATGGCGTGTTCGTGGCGGCGGTCAACCGGACCGGAATCGAGGATGGCCTCGAGTTCTGGGGCAATTCGTTCGTCTGCGATCCGTTCGGCGAAGTGATCGCGCGCGCCAGCACCTCCGGCGAGGAGACGATGGTCGTGCAGTGCGATCTGCGATTGGTCGAGGAGACGCGCCGCCACTGGCCCTTCCTTCGCGACCGGCGCATCGATGCCTACGGCGACCTGACGCGGCGTTTGCGGTCGGAATGATGGCCTCGCGAATTGCTGATGATATTCGCCGCAGGATGGCCGGTTTCAGGATGCCCGCCGAATGGGAGCGCCATCGCGCGACCTATATGACGTGGCCGCACAACCAGGACACCTGGCCGGGAAAATTTGCCCCGGTCCCGACGCAGTATGCCGCCGTGGTCGCGGCCTTGTCGCACTACGAAGCGGTTCGCATGCTGGTCGAGGACGAGGTCGCGGAGCATCAGGCAGGCGCATTGCTGCGGCAGGCCGGCGCGCGCATTGAGTCGGTGGAATTCCTTCGATACCCCACCAATGATTCCTGGATTCGCGATTATGGCCCCATATTTGTCGGCCGCGCGGACGGGATGCAACTCGCACTGGATTGGAACTTCAATTCATGGGGTGATAAGTACGGCCGCTGCGACCTGGACGACGCAATCCCAGAGCGCCTCGCATCGGGTTACGGATTTGACTGTCTCCAGGTCCCGATGGTGCTGGAAGGTGGCTCGATCGACGTCAACGGCTTGGGGTCTTTGCTCACCACGCAATCGTGCCTGCTCAACCCCAACCGCAATCCCGCCATGTCCAAAGCCGATATCGAGGAGTACCTGCGCGTATATTTAGGCGTCAACAATATCCTCTGGCTGGGTGAGGGAATCGCCGGCGACGATACCGATGGTCACGTGGATGATCTGGCACGCTTCATCGCCCCTGACACGATCCTGACGGTGATCGAGCAGGATCCTGCCGACGACAACTACCGCCCGCTGGCGGACAATCTGAAACGGCTGCAAGCAATGCGCGATCAGGGCGGGAGTCCGTTCAGGATTGAAACGCTGCCGATGCCGCCGGCTCTGTATCACGAAGGCCAGCGCCTGCCTGCCTCGTACGCTAATTTTTATTTCGCCAACGGCGCCGTCCTGATGCCGACTTTCGGCTGTCCAACCGACGAACAGGCGTGGGCGATCCTGAGCCGACTGCTCCCTGACCGCCAGGTAATAGGCCTCCCCTGCCTCGACCTGGTCTGGGGCCTGGGCACAATCCACTGTTTGACCCAGCAGCATCCGCAATAGGCGTGCAGGTCAAACGCCAGGATCGTGGATGGTGCCGCGTGGGATCAGGATGGAGGCACAACCTTTTGCCCAATTAAATCAAAGTTCAATACCGGGACACGATTTCGCGTGACAGTTCCTCGATTCGTTCGCGGGCGCCTTCGTTGGGCAGGCAGAAGGCAATCTCCTGCAGGCCGGCTGCTTCCAGCTCCTTGATGCGTTCGATAATTTGCTCGCGCGGGGCAGTCATGGTGAAGGACTTGATCACTTCTGCGGTCAGAAACTTTTCCTCGCCCGGTTTTACATAGATCGTGTGACCTTCATGCACCTTCAGGTAGCGCCGATCCGACGGCAGATCGAGTTTGTCCACGTATTCGCTGCGGTAGCGTTCAGCAACGCTGCCAAGTTCCGGCGGGAGCTGCGCGGCCACCGCGGAGGCTTCCCATAAGGCGTGTATGGCGACGATCGCGAGCGGTCCGACCTGACTGATTACACGCGGCGAGGTCAGCGACTCGCCGGGTTTCAAAACGCAAACGCCCGCGAACATGGTAATGGAGAAGTTATCCAAACTGCGCCCGGCGCGGGTCGCCGCGTTCTTAACGGCGCTCAGGTTGTGCCTGAAGCTTTCAGGATCCGAAGTCGGCGCCATCCAGCCGTCGCCTATTTCGCCCGCCAGCGCCATCGCCTTGGGCCCCTGCGCCGCAACGATGATCGGGATGGGGTCCTTGATATTGATGTAGCCGCGGTCCGGATGCATGAAACGAATCCAGCGCTCGCGCCTGCCCTCGCGGTAAAGCACCTCCTCGCCGCGCAGCAGCGCGCGGCAAACGCGCACATGCTCGCGCAGCTCGGCGAGCGGGACCGGCGGCAGGCCCATCATGTTGCGGCCCGTAAATCCGGTGCCGAGCCCCAGCATCGTGCGGCCCGGCGCAAGTTGATTGATGGTCGCGATCGAGTGGGCCGTAACCGGTGCGATGCGATTGCTGGGCACCGCGATTCCGGTGCCGATTTTAATTTGCCGCGTGTGCTCGGCCGCCAGCGCCATCGCTGCGTACATGTCGCTGTTGAGCATGTGCGAGTCGTAAAACCAGGCACTGGTGAAACCGAGGTCCTCAGCCACCACCAGATCCTTCCAGGCGTCAATGCGCGTGGGCCAATTCAATCCGAATCTCATGATCTGATGTAGTAGTCGAACCGCTGACGACGCTCAAACGCGCGGCGGTCAGAAGCGGCGATCGATTTGGGGCATCGCGATGCCGACCTTGGATGCCGACTCCTGGGCGGCAGCGGAAAAGATGCGGTAGCTCAGCGTTGATTCGGACTGCGCCGCGCGCGCCGCGTAGATGCGGGCGCGCGCGGCGTGAACCGACTGCTCGTCTGGCGCGGCTTGCGCCGCCCATTCGACCAGATGGCAGGCGATGGCGAGCGCGCCCTCCTCCATCCGGGCCAACGCACGCTCGACCAGACGAGCATATCCGCCCGCGAGCGTGGCAATCTCGCGCGCCTGCTCGGCTGCCGGCGCCGGCTTCAGATGCGCGGGCACACCGTCGTACCATCCGCAATTAGCGCGCCAGACGTTGCGCGCGGCGAATTCAGGCTCATCGAAAATCGGCGCGAGGTAGGGTTTTTCCGCCAGTGCGGCCGGCACGCTGACGGCGTGCGCCACCTCATCGAGCGTGCTGCCCTGATTGATCATGGCCATCGCCTGATCATGAATTTGAGTCAGGTACTCCGCCGTATCGTTCAATGCCTGGCGCACGCGGATAGCGCCGAAAATCGGACTGCCATGGCCGGGCAGCAGCACCTCGGCGCCGGTCCTGGCCATCGCGCGCAGCGCCTCTGCCCAGTCGCGCGCATAGCGCTGAAGCTTTAACGGATGGCCCGCGCAGGGTGCGGCCCAGATAAAGAAGTCGCCGGTGCACAGCACCTTGGCCGATGGAATCAGCACCCAGCAGTGATCGTCGGTTTCGCCGCGCGCGTGATGGCATTGGAATTTTTCCGCGCCGGCAACGACGTTTAGCTGATGGTCGAAATAGGTATCAGGATAAACGAAATCGGAGGGCCATGAGGAGCCGCCGCCATAGATCAGGTCATCGACGCGGCGGTTGTAGTCAGAGGCGCGCCTGTAGCGATCCAACCGCTCGGCGATCGCGCGATGGCCGACGACGCGTGGCCGCGCGACGCGGTTGCGGCCGGCCTCGACGGCGATCGGCGCCGTCCCGCCGGCGTGATCCAGATGGCCATGCGTGTAAATGACGGTATGGATCCGGGCGGTAGAATAGGCGCGGACCAGCGCCAGCATTTGTTCCTGATTGACATAGCTGCCGGTATCGATGAGGACCAGACCTTCGCCGGTCTTGCAGATCGCAAAATTGCCCAACCATCGGCAAAAGGCCACGTTGGGAGCGACTTCCTCCAACTCGCCGGTCGCGGTGAACGGATGTTGTTGGCGGGTGGTGAGCTCTCCGCGCCATAGTTTTTCGGCAGTATCTTTGATCCCAGCCATCGGCGCGCTACCTATCCCAAACGGGAATGCGTCGGGATGGGCGGGTGCAACTGGTGAATGCCCTCGATCCTGGCGTGCTCGACCCACGAGTACTGGCCCATGACGTCGATCAGCTTGCATCCGGTGATTCCGGCCGCTTGCGCACCGACCATATCGATCGAGTACAGGTCGCCCGCAAACAAGGCCTGATGGGGCGCGATGCGGAGGCGCTCCAGCGCGATATGGAAAATACGCGGATCGGGTTTGGCAACGCCGACTACGTGAGAATCAATGATGACGTCGAAAAAGCCGGCCAGGCCATAGCGCTCCGCATCCCCCTGGATGTTGCCATTGGCGTTGGAAACCACGCCCAGTTTAAACCCCGCGTTGCGGAACTGCTCAAGCTGATCGATTATTCCCGGACGTACGACGCGCCACAACGATTGCTCCTGGTTGAGGGCCACAAACCTGTCGCGGCACCATTCCACCCGCGATTGAGGCACACCTGCCGCCACCATCCAGGCCATAAAATACAGTCCGTAGGCTCGATCCAGGTCGATTGGCCCCTCAGCGCTCATCACATATTCGTCCAGCGCCCGGCGGCCGATGTACTCAGCGCGCTCCAGCGCGGTAGCCTCGAGTGTTGGTAAAACAGGCCGAAACTCCTGCGCCAACGCTTCGTAGTCGAGAAAGGCCAGCGTATTGCCGAAATCGAACAGCAGCGCTTTTATTTCATCGGTGCTCATCGGACCCATCTTAAAACAGACGGGCGGTGGGGCAAACCCTGGATTGGATCCTCATACACAGCCGCGGCCGCCTGATTTGCCTTGGAGGGCGGGAAAACGATAAGATACGATGGGTTTCCTGCCGAATCTTTCAGCGCTCACTTGAGCCGATTCACCACCACCGGGCGCGACGATGGGCGGGACTGATAACGGTGTTCAGCGGAATAATTGAAGACCTCGGGACGGTCAAAAGTCTGAAGCCGACTGACAAGGGTGTCCTGATTACGATTGGTACGCGCCTGCCTTCCACCCGAATCAGGATTGGCGATTCCATCGCGTGTAGCGGAGCGTGTTTAACCGTGGTGTCAAAGCAGCGCGGTGCGATTTCAATGGACGTTTCCGCCGAAACGCTGCGGCGCACGGCTCTGGGCCAGCTCAAACCCGCCGACCCTATCAACCTCGAACGCAGCCTGACCTTGAACACGCTGCTCAATGGCCATTTGGTCTCGGGCCATGTCGACGGCGTCGGCACAATCGTTTCGATCGAGCCCGAGGGTGATTCGCGCCTGTTTACTTTCGAAGTGGCGCCCGATCAGGCCCGCTACCTGGTCGAGAAGGGCTCGGTCGCGGTTGACGGCATCAGCCTGACCGTTTTTGGCGTCAAGGGCCGCCGGTTTACCTGCGCGCTGATTCCGCACACGCTCAAGATGACGACGCTCGGAAGCAAGCGTCCGGGCGATATGGTTAATATCGAGAGTGACCTGCTGGCCAAGTACATTGAAAAGTTCGTGAGCAGACCCAACGGGGGCTACGCACGGAGGATGGCGGGACGACGGGGCTGATGTCAGCAAGCGCGATCACATCAATTGCGGGAGTTGCCGCGATCGTAAACGGGGATGGAGGGCAGCCATGAGCGTAATGCAAATACCCCGCAAGATCGAATACGCGCTGCGCGCCATGATCCATCTGGCCGACGTGCCTGAGGGGGTCGCCAATGGCAATCAGATTGCCCGCAGCGAGCACATCCCCAAATACTTCCTGGAAAAGGTCATTCGCGATCTGATGCGCAGCGGGCTGGTGCGCTCACGCCGCGGACCGGGCGGCGGTTATCAACTCGGCCGGCCGGCGGAAGCAATCTCGTTCAAGGACATTATCGAGGCGGTTGAAGGTCCGATTAACCTCAACGTCTGCCTTGAAGATACCAGCACCTGCAGTCTGCAGCCGCGCTGCCGTATGTTCCGGGTCTGGGAGCATGGACAACGTGTCCTGCTCGAAGTATTTTCTCAGACCAACCTTCAGCAGATCGCTTCCTCGAAAATGCCGGTGTCACTCCTCGGCGCTGCCGGCGAAAGCGAATCCGAGGCCGTTTTCAAGGCCTGAAAAAAACCACTTACTCGACCTTTGGCCGGCCGCTATAAGTTTTATATCCGCGGTGTGCGCGCAATTGTCCCCGGGTCAGTGAAGTAGAGTGGGTGAAACTCAGATTGAATCGTGGCCGCCCCGAACGGCCGAACCGGCCGGCATCGAGCTGACCAAGCCACTGAGTGAAAAGGCCTTTTACCTCCAGGAGTTTTACGGTAAGGGCTTGCTCTTCGCGCTGATTCCACCCGCTGGCCAACGGCTGCGCGATCTCGATTCGCTGGCCCGCGCGCTGCGTGAATTGGTACGCAATCAGACCCTGTGCATCCTCGTCGCCAGCGAAGACGTGCTGGCGCGCGTGCAGCGCAAGATCGGCCGGATCGCGCCGCGTCAGCCGCCTCCGATCTTCGATCCCGCCCATGGACTGCGGTCGCGTCCTTATCCTCCCGATTCGGCAGTGACTCAGATTTGGCGCGTCCTGCGCGCCGGGCGCATCGCCGTGGCAGGCGCGCGCACCACCGATCCGGAGGATTTGACAGTTTTTGCGCAGGAGTTGGCGAGCAGGCTGGATGTTTTCAAGCTGGTGCTGCTGGCCCGCGACGGCGGCTTGACCGAAGCCGACGGCCACCGCGATTCGTTTGTGCAAATGAGCCAGATCAACGGGCTGGCCCGGCGCGAGCGCTCCAGGCTGCGCCGCGTCATTTTGCGCGCCGCCAAACGGGCGCTGGAAGACGGCGTCAATTCCGTCAATCTGACCGCGCCGCGCAGCGTGTACGAGGAGCTGTTCAGTTTCACTGGCACGGGCACGCTCTTTACCAGGGCGGCCTACGGCTCGGTCAAGCCCATTGCGCTGGAAGATTTCGAGGAAGCCGAGGCAATGATCAAACGCGGCCAGAATGAAGGGCTGCTGCTCGCGCGCACTGACGAGGAAATCGCACGGATTCTTCCATCATGTTTCGGTTATCGAGTCGCCGACGAACACCTCGCGGGTATCTGTTCGCTGTTGACCGAACCCTACCATCGCGAGCGCGCCGGCGAGCTGACCGCGCTCTACACGCTGACTCGCTTCCAGGGCGAGGGAGTCGGCATTGACCTGGTGCGCGAAGTGCTCAAAGAGGCCCGTGCGCGCAAACTCAAATATGTGTTCGCCTGCACCAGCGAGGAGCATGCGGCGCGATTTTTCAAACGGCTTAAGTTTCGCCCCGTCTCGCCCGCCGACGTGCCCGCGGCGAAATGGCGCGATTATAATCGCGATCGGATCAAGCGTCTGGCGATATTCCGAATAGACCTCTCTCCCACCTCGCGTTGAGAAGGAATTGGCCTGTCACGCATTCGCCGATCTGATCATTTTTGATGCGCGCGCTTTCACCTCGATACCTCGCCGTGCGCCAGCCCTGGAACCGATCCTTGGGACCAACGCCCGCAGACGTTCCATCGGTCCTGCTGCGCCCCGCAAGGGCTTACGCTTGGAATCAAACGATCACCTCCGCTGTGCTTCAAAATGGCGGGGGTGCAGGGGGCGGAGCTGGAGGCGGCGCGGGGACGGCGGCGCCCGGACCGGCACCGGCAAAGCCCCGGCCGTGTCCCGAACCCATTCCGGCCAGCCCAATCGGACCGGGAGGTAACGGCGGCTGCGTTCCCAGGATAACGGTCTCGTAGCCGGCGGGCACCTCGACAATCTGCTCGGGGAACTTTCGGTTAGCCGCGGCGACTTTCCCTTCCATAACGGCGACCTCAGTGGAAGGGCCGTTATACACTGCCGACGTGTCAGCGTACTTGACCTTAAAACGGGTTCCACGCACCGCCAGAAATGCGTTGGGGGTCATAACCGTGAAATCCGCCCCGGACGCGCGCAACCCGCGGTTGACCAATGCCATCAGGCGCCCACCTTCCAAACTGACAGTCGTCTTGTCCGCGTGTATTTCATGTTGATCGACAATCAAGGTGCTGTTTTCACCGAGCTGGATCAAACTGTGATCATCAAGGCTCAGGGTCAGCGTCGAGGAGGCGTCAGTGGTGAGCTTGTCCATCAGGTGGATCGGCATGCCGACGACGGCGATTACGGTCTGGCTCGCGCGTGTGAGCTGCGGGCGACCGCTGACTTGCGAGATCGCGCCCACCGCCGGCTGGGCAAGCGCCTCGGCAAGAACGGCGAGCGGCAGAATCAGCGCCCACACAAGTGCGATTGGCAACTTCCGAAATTCAAGCCGGCGTCCGGGAATCAACCTGGCAACCATTCAAGCTGCGGAAAACCGCGCGTGGCCGTTGGATTGATTGGTCAGTATCGCGGCGAGCCCGGTCAGGTCGTCGTCGTTGTAAAATTCGATCTCGACGCGACCGGGTGATTTGCCTTTGCCCCTGACCACTCGCACCTTGCGCTTGAGTGACCTTTGCAGGTTTTCCACCAGAGCCTGCAGATGAACATCGGCGGGCCGGCTCGGCAAAGCCTTGCCCGGCGGTTGCCGTTTGCGCGATATCTCCTCTGCTCCGCGCGCGGAGATTCCGCGTGTGACGATTTCCCGCGCCGCGCTGATTTGGGCCGCCGCGCTCTGGAGCGCAAGTAGAGGACGCGCCTGACCCGCCGTCAATGCGCCGTTTTCGATCATCTCCAGGACGGCTTCAGGCAGGTCCAGCAGCCGGATCGCGTTGCTGACGTGGGGACGGCTTTTGCCGATGCGCTGGGCGATTTGCTCGTGACTTAAGGCAAATTCGCGAGCCAACCGCGCGAACGCGCGCGCTTCCTCAATCGCGTTGAGATCCTCCCGCGCCAGATTCTCCACCAATGACACTTCCAGCGCCGTGCGGTCGTCGAATTCGTGGACCACCACTGGCACCGTTTCAAGTCCGGCCTCCCGCGCCGCGCGCAAACGGCGTTCCCCCGCAATCAGTTCGTAGCGCGCGCCGTCGGGCCCGGTCTGCAGGACCCGCACCAGCAGGGGCTCGATCACGCCTTGGGCGCGGATTGCCTCAACCAGCTCACCCAGCCGCTGGGGGTCGAAACGGCGCCGCGGCTGGAATGGCGAGGGGATAATCCGATTGACCGGCACATCGAGCAGATTGCCCTGATGCGTCTGGGTTTGCTCTTCGAATGCCGCACCCTCGATCAACGCCCCGAGACCCCGTCCCAATGGTTTGCGTGTCATGATCCCCTCCTACCTTACCCCTGGTCCTCTCCCGCTCAGAGTATGCAATGGTTGCTTGTTTTTCGTCAGGCCTGGTCTCGTGCCACGCCCGTGGTCTGAGCATGACGCTGCACGATTTCCTGGGCCAAGTTACGGTAGCTGTGAGCTCCGGCCGATTTGCTGTCGTATTCCAGTACGGAAAGTCCATGACTTGGGCTCTCCGACAGCCGGACATTGCGCGGAATGACGCTGTTGAAGACCTCGGTGCCGAAATGTTCGCGGACCTCGCGCGCGACCTCATGGCTCAGGCGGTTGCGTCCATCGAACATGGTGAGAACCAGCCCTTCCAGCTTTAGTGCCGGGTTGGGTCCGGTGTTGATCCGTCTGATAGTGCCGATGAGCGAGGTAAGCCCCTCCAGCGCATAATATTCACATTGCATTGGCACCAGGACGGATTGTGCTGCTACCAAGGCGTTCAGCGTCAACAGTCCAAGCGAGGGCGGAGTGTCAATTAGAACATAGTTATAATTATGCGCAGTCGATTTCAAGGCGGAGGCTAGTATCCGCTCTCGCCCTTCCATTGTAGCCAACTCCACCTCCGCCCCTACCAGATTGGTACTGGAGGGTGCCAGGAACAGAAAATGGCGAACGGGCCTGACGATTTCGATTAGCTGGGAACGCCCGATCAAAACGTCATAGATGTTGCGTGAGGGCACTGTTTTTGGGCCGCTGAGTTCACGCCGCGAATCGACACCCGAAGTGGCATTGCCCTGCGGATCCAGGTCGATCAGCAAGACACGCAGTTTCAAATCAGCGAGGGCCACCGCCAGATTAATCGCGGTTGTAGTCTTGCCCACGCCACCCTTTTGGTTGGCAATTGCCACTACACGACCCACATCCGACCTCCCGCCATCCAAAAGAACGGAGACCAAGTCACCGTTTTCGAGTCGCTGCAATTTTAGGCTCTAACGGGGACCAGATGCAAAACCGCGCTGCGAGTAATTGTAAACAGCGCGTAGATCATTGGGAATTTTCCGATTTGCGCCAAACCGCCAGAACCCGATTTACGACGGTCCTGCCATGGCGCAGCGAATAAGTATAGCGCCGATATCCTGCAAGGCCGTTGGTTTGCGCCGCCACTAGCTCCAGGCGCTGAGACGACGAAGCGTAAAGGATCGCAACTCCCGACTTAATCAGGACCGTGCCAGCGATCGAATAGAAGTCGGCCAGCGGCCCCGAGGCGCGCGAAAGTGCGGCATCAAAGCGCTGGGCCGGGTCCTTTGGTTGAAGCCGAATCGCCAGAACCTCGACGTTGTCCAAGGCCATCTGCGCAGCGGCCACGCGAAGAAAGCTGGCGCGCTTACGGCGGGATTCGGCCAGAATAAAGCGAGCCGGACACGCGCTGGCGAGGATCAGCCCGGGGAAGCCGGCGCCACTGCCGAAATCCAGCACCCGTTTGCCGTCCTGGAAGGCGTCCGGCACCAACACCAGCGGCATGAGGCTATCAACGATGTGAAAAGCGGTCTCGGCGGGGTCCTCAGGTTTGGCAGTCAGGTTCGATCTCACGCCCCATAGGGACAGAGTCTGTGCGAAGAGTTCCATCCGGTCCAGGAAGGTGGCGTTGAGCAGCGTTGCCAAAGCAATATTGGAGCAGTAGGACTCCAGTTCGGCCCTGATTGAGGACGCCGTCACTTCATTAAAACGGGATGTTCCACGTGAAACATATAGCCCCGATCATGCTTTGAAGCCGTCGTCGGCTCGCCAAACGCAACCCAGTAGCGGCAGCCGACTTAATGCGGATAGTTTCACGTGAAACTTTCGGGGCGATTACGACCAGTGCGGCTAACGCTCTTTAGATACACCGCCAACAGGGAGACGGCGGCCGGAGTTATGCCCGGCATCCGCGACGCCTGGCCCAGCGAATGGGGCCGGATTTTGCTCAGCCGCTCGCGCACCTCGGTAGATAGCCCCGGAACGCTTGCGTAATCCAGCCATGATGGTATCGCGGTCTCGTCCAGTCGCCGCACCCGTTCGACGGTCTCCGCCTGCCGCCGCACATAGCCCTCGTATTTTACCTCGATCTCCAATTCTGCCGCCTCATCGGGCGTCAGCGACGGTTCAAGACCGGCCATTCGCAAGATCGCGTGATAGGAAACCTCCGGCCGCTTAAGCAATTCGTGCGCATAGGTCGGCTGCTTTATGGGCGCGGACCCTGACGCTCGCAGCAGGCGATTTACCCCGTCCGAGTCTGCAACCAGCACCGTGGACAGCCGCCTGCGCTCCGCCGCGACACGGGCGGATTTCGACGCCGTCCGCTCCACGCTTTCCCGGTTGAGCAAGCCCAGCCGCGCGCCCAAGGCACCGAGCCGGCGGTCGGCGTTGTCTTCGCGCAGCAGCAGCCGGTATTCGGCGCGCGAGGTGAACATACGATATGGCTCGCCCCCGATTCCTCGGGTTACCAGGTCGTCAATCAGCACTCCGATGTAGGCCTCGTCGCGCCGCAGGATTACCGGTGCCTCGTTGCGCCCGATCAGGACGGCATTGATTCCAGCCATTAGTCCCTGCGCCGCCGCCTCTTCATATCCGGTGGTGCCGTTGATCTGACCGGCGAAAAACAAACCCTTTACCAGTTTGGTCTCGAGCGTGGGGTGAAGTTGCGTCGGATCGCTGAAGTCATACTCGATCGCATAGCCGGGCCGCATGATCTCTGCCTGTTCCAGTCCCCTGATCGATCGCACCATTTGAACCTGAACGTCCAAGGGCAGGCTGGTAGATAGCCCGTTTGGATAGACCTCAACCGTATCCCGGCCTTCTGGTTCCAGGAAAATCTGATGGCGCTCCTTGCTGGCAAAACGGACGACCTTGTCCTCCACTGAAGGGCAATAGCGCGGGCCACGGCTCTGGATTACCCCCGAGTACATCGGCGACCGATCAAGTCCGCTTCGGATAATCTGATGCGTCTGAGCGTTGGTGAAGGTCAGATGACACGCAATCTGGTTTTGGCTTATCCTGGTGGTCCGGAAGGAAAAAGGAGGAGGCGGATCATCGCCTGGCTGGACCTCCAAATCCGTATAATCGATCGTGCGCCCGTCCAGGCGCGGGCAGGTGCCCGTCTTAAGGCGGCCGATTCTGAAGCCCAATTGCGCCAGATGCTCGCTCAGACCCATCGCGGCGAAATCGCCAGCCCGCCCGGCGGGATAATTCCTAAGCCCGATATGGACAAGCCCCTTCAAAAACGTCCCGGTGGTCAGAATTACCGCCGAAGCTTCGAATTCCTCTCCGATTTGGGACTCGACCCCACGCACACGATCGCCGTCCAACAGGAGGCGCTCCACGCTCGCCTGACGAATCGTCAGGTTTGGCGTCGATTCCATCACCCGCTTCATCCGGGCCCGGTATGCCGCTTTGTCTGCTTGGGCCCGGCGCGCTCTGACTGCGGGTCCCTTGCGCGTATTAAGGAACCTGAACTGGATCCCGGTCTCATCGATGGCCAGCGCCATCTCGCCGCCCAAGGCGTCGATTTCACGCACCAGATGGCCTTTGCCAATACCTCCGATCGCGGGATTGCACGACATCTGCCCGATATGGTCCAGGTTAAGCGTCAGCATCAGGCAGCGCGAACCCATCCGCGCCGCCGCCAGCGCCGCTTCGATTCCGGCATGTCCGGCGCCCACCACGATAACGTCGAATTTCATAGGCCGACAATAAATTATGCCCCGCCGAAGCGCGGCTGCAAAATGGCCGTCGTTTTCTGACCCTGCCGCCGCGGCAAACGGTTGTAGGCCGCCTTGCTAAACTGATTCCCCGCGTTGGCGTTTGGCCGGAAAGGGAACACTCAAGGAGCGCTTGGTTAACCTAATTTAGGATAAATCTACTTTCCGATGCAGAAGTCGCGGAAAATACGGTCCAGCACATCCTCGGTGCTGATTTGACCGCTGATCGAGGCCAGCGCATCGGAGGCGAGCCCGATATCAACGGCGATGATTTCGGGCGGCATATGACCGGCGATGCTGGCGCGCGCGTCGTCCAGGGCTTGCAGGGCGCGGGCGAGGGCCTCGCGATGGCGCAGGCGGGAAATCGCGATCGTATCCCCCTGGTGGCCGCCTGCCAAAGCTTCAATTTGAGCCGTAATTTCGGCGCGCAGCCGGTCAAGACCTTCGCCCCTGAGCGCCGACACCCGGAGAACGGGCTGGGTCAATTGATGGGCGCGTAAATGGTCGATGCCGATTGCCGCGGGCAGGTCGGATTTGTTGAGCAGCGCAACGCCGGCCCGCCCTCGGCACAATTCGATTATGCGGAGGTCGTCGGGTTCCAACGATACGGAGGAATCGAACACCGCGATCAGCAGGTCGGCCTCCCCAGCATGGGAAAGCGTCCGCTCGATTCCGATGCGTTCGACCTCGTCGGTTACGGAGCGAACCCCAGCCGTATCTTGAAGGACCAAAGGATACGGACCGGCATGGATGGTATCCTCGATCACGTCGCGGGTGGTGCCGGGGATCGGTGTGACGATGGCACGTTCGACGCCCAGCAGCGCATTAAGGACGCTGGACTTGCCGGCGTTGGGTTTGCCGATAATCGCGGCCCGCGCACCGCTGCGCATCAGGCGGCCGCGCGCGAAGCTGTCGTGCAGGGCGGCCACGTCGGCGCGCAATTGGTCAATGCAAGCGGCGGTCTCCGCGCGTGAGGGCAGGGCGATGTCCTCATCGGCGAAGTCGATTTCAGCCTCCAGATGCGCAGCGACTGCGAGCAGCGCCTCGCGCAGGGCGCCCACCCGGAGCTTTAATCCACCATTAAGATGGGACAAGGCTAGCGCAAGGGCGCTTTCGCCGCGCGCGGCCACCAGATCGGCAATCGCTTCGGCGGCGGTCAAATCCATCCGGCCGTTGAGAAAAGCGCGGCGGCTGAATTCACCCGGCTCCGCCATCCGGGCGCCACAGCGCAGCGCCAATCCCAGGACTCTGCGCACCAGGTACGGTCCCCCATGGCAATGCAATTCGGCGACGTCTTCGCCGGTCAGGCTGCGGGGTGCGGGCATGATCACGGCTAGCGCGCGATCGATCGCGGCGTTCGTTTCAGGGTCGCGCACATCGCCCAAAGCCACAGACCGCGGCTTGAGCTGGGTTCCCACGGGAAACCAAATCGTACGCAGGATTTCGATCGCTGCCGGACCCGACAAACGGATTATGGCGACCGCTGCTGGCCCCGGCGCAGTTGCCGGTGCGACGATCGTATCTTGAACGTACATGGGTGAATTAGATTCTCGGCCTCGCTCCTGAAAGATTTTAATCGCGAACGGCCGCAGACTGATAGACGTCAGCTGCCGATGTCGAACCTCTCCAAAGGCGGTACGTATTTTGCTGCTTATCCCGATGTTAAGATTTACACGTTGTTAATTAGCTTTGGTCTTATCAAAGCGCCTCGAAAACGCTAAAAATTTAACTTGGGGCGGATGGTTTGATTTCATTACTCACGGTCAGATGCCGTTTCAACGGGCAGCAGTTGTCGCCCGCACCGACGGGATCGTTGCATTTTTTGGTGAGTGATGGAGCAGGAGGAGGTTCAGTTGAAATCAAAAGAGCCCAAGCAACCCAAGGAGAGAAAACCCAGAACACGTAAGAGCGGACCAGAGACGAAGCTTGTCGCGCCGAAGAGCAGTGAAACGCAGGTTGTATCCGGCGTGGCTAACGGTATCAGCACGCACATCGCCAATGGCGCACTCGAGAATGAACATGGCGTGGCTTCGCAGACCGGGGAGCTGGGTCCATCGCCGGAGATGATCCGCAAGCGCGCCTATGAATTGTTCGTGGCGCGCGGATACGAGCACGGTCATCATGTCGATGATTGGCTGGCTGCGGAGCGCGAACTGAAAATGAAGTATCGCGCGCAGACCTGACGCCAATCCGGCGCACGTGATACGAACATAGCCGGGTGATGGCGTGCTGGTTGGCCGGCCCGCCTTGCGCCGCATGTCGTGGTGTGGTTGCATGAGGGTTTGAACGGCTGTCCGAGCTAGCAAGCCGGCGGTCTCGGCCGCGCGGTGGCGTTGTGCCTTGTGCTGACGGCTTAACCGCGGCGCTGCCTGAATCAGAGAGACGCAAGCAGCTATAAGAATTGACCAAACGAGATGAAACGCACTTATCAGCCCAGCAATCGGCGGCGGAAACGGACTCATGGATTCCTCGCCCGGATGGCGTCGCCCGGCGGACGCCGTGTCCTCAAGCGGCGGCGCAACAAGGGCCGCCACCGATTGACCGTTTCGGTCCCGCCCAAGCAACCCGGTTAGGCCCGGGACCTGACGCCAGTTTCGGGAAAGAGTACAGGCTGCGACGCCACGCCGATTTCCTGTGGGTTCGCCAACGGGGAATTCGGCGTCAGACGGACCATTTTGTCGTCTATCTGGCGACGCTCCGGGAGCACGAGTCGGTGCAGCTCGGATTGGCGGTTTCGCGCCGGATTGGCGGTGCGGTAACGCGCAATCGGATCAAGCGTAGGCTGCGTGAAAGCTTTCGTTGCGGTTTGAGAACCGTGCTGCCCACCGCAAGTGCCGTAGTAATCATCGCCCGAGACGGCGCCGGGCAACTCAAAACCCAGGAGATTACTGCTGAATTGACGGCTCCGCTGTCGCAGATGGCGGATAAACTTGAAGCTACACGGAGCGTCGGGTCTTAACCACAGGTACGGGGCGGGAGTCCTGATGGAAACGATATCCGCTGCTGAATCAGGCAATTTCGACCTTGGCGATCGAGGGACAAGGCCGTTCGGAGCCGCTGTTGTGGCATCGGTTCTGGCCCGCATTTTCGATTTATATCATTGGCTGATCGCGCCATTTCTGGCCGCCTGTTCAGGCTGGTCGTGCCGCTTTGAGCCCAGTTGCTCGCGCTACGCTGCAACGGCGCTAGTTCGGTTCGGAGCTTGCCGGGGCGGCTACCTCACGTTGCGCCGGTTGGGCAAGTGTCATCCGTTTGGCGGTTATGGCTACGATCCTGTTCCCGAACTTCCGCTCGCCGGTTTCGACCATGAGGCCGGTTTCGATGATCGATAAAGGAGTGCTTTGGATACCAGACTTTTAATTGCGGTGGTCCTGTCTTTGGCGGCGGTATTCGCCTATCAGGAACTGGTCCTTAAGCGGCTTTACCCGCCTCGGCAGGAATCACAGGAGCAGCATCAACTGCATTCCGGCCCCAAACGAGCGCTTGCGACTTCTGCCCCCTCGAACCTGCCGGCACCGTCCGCCTTGCCATCCAACCCGCTGCCAGCGCCGGTCCAGGAACAAAATGCGCCGGTGCGAATAATCCAGGTCGAGAACGACGATTTTATCGCGAAATTTACTACCAGAGGTGGGCGCCTGCTCAGTTTGAAGCTGAAAAAGTACCATGAAACCGCCGAGCCCAATAGCCCTCTGCTGGAACTGGTAACGGCCTCTGCGGATCGGCAGTTACCGCTGGGACTGGTGGTCGAGACACGTCAGGGCCGACTCGACGATGGCAATCTAGCTTACCATACCGACGCCCCGTCCAACCTCGCGCTTGCTCATCTGGAGCACGCGGTTATCACGTTTACGGGCAGGGTCGGAGGACTCGAGATCACCAAAACGGTGCGGTTCAGCTCAGCCGGCTACGTTTTTCAGGTCAGCGCGGCGGTCAAAGGACCGCCCGAGGAGGTTGAGGCGGTCGGACTGACCATGAGTGAGCCGCTTAATCCGCACTCCGGGTATTACGACATTCCCGAAGTTCAGACCCTGGTGAATCAAAAGGCTACGGTTGACGCGGAAAAGGCGCTGCGCAAGGGGGTGAAGCCGCTCAAGGGTGACATTACCTACGCTGGTTTTGGCGACCGCTATTTCCTGACGGTTTTCCTTCCGGTTAGTCCTCGCGACGGCACCGTGGCGATGAACTACACCGACAACGAGGCAACGGCCGAGATGCTGTTTTCGCCCGCGCCGGTGGATGGCGTTATGACGGTGTCGGCGCTGGTCTATACCGGTCCCAAGAGTCTCACCACTCTGGAGGAGGTCAACCCGGAGCTGCGGCGGGCAATCGATTTTGGATGGTCGGGAATACTAGCACTTGCGTTTTTACGCGCGCTTAAGTTATTCCATTACGTTGCGCCCAATTGGGGTGTTGATATTATCCTGCTCACCGTGGCTATCCGGGTCGCCTTCCTGCCCATGTCGATCAAGAGCCAACGGTCCATGATGCGCCTGCAGCGCCTTCAGCCTCAGGTGGAAAAGTTGCGCGAAAAATTCAAGGATGACAAGGAACGGCTTAACCGCGAGATGGTCGACCTGTACAAGCGCAATCACGTCAATCCGCTTGGCGGGTGCCTGCCGATGCTTTTGCAGTTGCCGATTTTTATTGGCCTTTACGAAGCCTTGCTCAACGCGGTCGAGCTGCGTCACGCGCCGTTTTTCGGATGGATCAGGGACCTTTCGGCACCCGAATGTCTGCCCATTCCGGGTTTTCCCAAGCTGGCCTTCCTGCCCTGCGGCGGTATCCCCGTCCTGGTTATCCTGATGGGAGTGAGCACCTATCTGCAGCAGAAGATGACGCCCCAGTCGCCTGACCCGAGTCAACAGCGCATGATGATGCTGATGCCGCTGGTGTTTACGGTGATGTTCCTGAATTTTCCGGCGGGCTTAACGCTCTATTATTTTTGTTCCAACGCCTTGGGAATTGCCCAGCAGTATGTTCTAAACCGAGAATTCAAACAGCTCAGCCCGGCTAACGCATGACCCCTAACGACTATATCGAATCCGAGGGCGCCAGCGTCGAAGCGGCCATTAAAGCAGCCCTGACCAAGCTTGGTGCCGAAGAAGCAGACGTTTCCATCGAAGTGCTTGCCACTCCCAGATCGGGCCTGCTGGGACTGGGGGCGCGTCCGGCACGAGTGCGTGTCACCCGCCGCCCGCCGGAATCGGCCCGTAGCGAAGTTGCGTCGCCTCCCTCGGCGCACTCGCGTCAGGAAACCCTTACAATTCGCGCCGCCGAAGTAACCATCACCCGGCCGGTGAAGGAGCAAGCTGCCGCCGAGGAGCTAACGCCCTCCAGACCGCGCGAGGCCTTTTCGGTGGCTGAAGAAGTAAATCCGCAACCGCCGGAGGCGCAGCCATCGGCGCGGCAACTCGATGACGAAGGCGCCGAGGGTGGTCCGCCGCGGCGCAGCGCCAACCTTGAGGACCAAAGCCAGGAAGCTGTAAGCCTGCTCAAGGAAATCCTGCAACTGATGGGCGAGAGGGCGGAGGTCACGGTTTCCACCGAGGTCGAGCTGATTCACATCGATATCAAGGGCGACGGCTCCGGCATCCTGATCGGCCGCCACGGCCAGACCCTGGACGCGATGGAGTACATGCTCAACCGCCTGATCGCCCGGCGCATCAAGGACGCCGTGCCAGTGACGCTGGACGTGGCTTCCTATCGCGCGCGGCGCGGTCAGCAGTTGGAGCGGATGGCATTGTCGATGGGCGAGCGGGCCAAACGCGAGCGCAAGACCGTGGCTTTGGAGCCGATGCCGCCGCGCGATCGCCGCATCGTCCATCTGGCGCTGAAGGATGATCCGTTGATCACTACGCGCTCGGTGGGCAATGGGTACATGCGTGCGCTTGAAATCGTGCCCACGGAAAACAGCCGCGAGCCGTCCGAACACAACCCGCGCCGCCATCAGCCCCGTCATAAGCCCGGCCACCAGGGCGGATTCAAGCACGGTCAGAAAAGAATCGTTTGAATTTGACGCTCGGAATCGAGCAACCGGGCCGCTGATTTCAAGCTTCACCACGCACGCCCGCGGGGCGCGGGCGTGTCTTTCATTGGTGATCGATCAGGCGTTGGGATCGAAACCCCATTTGGCCTTGTTCGCGGCAACCTGCTCCGGACTGGGTTGCTCCTTGGTTTCGTGCTGTTTTACTTTGAAGGAATCAGGGTCATCCACCGTCGCGTGATTGAGCGCGATGTCGTCCTTGAACACCTCGGGTACTGCGGGTTCCTCGAAAATCGCCTGCCACGGGCATTCCGGCTCGCAGGCGCCACAATCGATGCATTCGTCGGGGTTGATGTAGAGCATGTTGGGGAACTTCGCCTTGTCCTCCCCGACATACTCGTAGATGCAATCGACCGGGCAGACGCTGACACAACCGGTGTCCACGCAGTCGATGCACAGGCGGGTTATCGTCCACGGCATAAAAGCCTCACCTCGTTTCTACAAAACCACAAAAGCACGGTGGCCGAATTGGTGCGAACATTTATATCGGTTTCATCCGAATACGGAAAGCCGCTTTACCCCGGGCATTAACCGGACTTGGGCGCTCCTTCTTTGACTCGATCAATTCAATTCAAGCCGTTGCAAGACGGGGGGAAGAGCCTGGTCTGTTAGAATACGCGCTTAAAGCTGGTAAACTCAGTTGTGGGCCATCCTCCGATCACGCTGTGCCCAGCCGAAATTAACCCGTGAACGATTTTAGGCATCATTTCGTACACACCAACGGCATCAGGATGCATGTGCACGAGGCTGGTGACGGCTACCCGGTGCTGCTCTGCCATGGGTTTCCGGAAATCTGGTATTCCTGGCGCCATCAGATGGCGGCGCTCAGCGCGGCCGGATTCAGAGCGATTGCGCCGGACCAGCGGGGTTACGGCGAAACTGACGCGCCCCTGCCGATCGAGGCGTATAGCCTGCGCAATCTGGTCGCAGACCTCATCGGGATGCTCGATCGGCTTGGGATTGCTCGCTGCGCGATCGTCGGGCACGACTGGGGAGGAATCGTTGCGTGGGGCGCGGCGATGATCGCGCCGGAGCGGTTCGAGAAGGTGGCCGGGCTCAACACGCCGTTTCTGCCGCGTCCGCCGGTCAAGCCCACGGATCTGTTCCGGGCGATGGCTGCTGGCAAGTTTCACTATATTTTGTATTTCCAGGAGCCGGGAGTCGCCGAAGCCGAACTCCAGGCCGACGTCCGCCGCACGTTGCGTGGCTTTTACCAGGACCTGGCCGCGTTGAAAATCCAGGCCGGCAGCAGCGACCCGCCGGGCGTGCTTGGTCCCGCCGGCGGCGGCATTCTGGACCGGCTGCCCGATCGGCCCCACGGCAGGTTTCTGAGCGACGGCGATTTCGAAGTGTTCGTCAAAGCTTTCGAGCACAGCGGGTTTCGCGGACCGCTTAACTGGTACCGCAACTTCGATCGCAATTGGGAGGAGAGCGCCGGCCTCGATCATCGGATCAATCAGCCGGCGTTAATGATTTGTGCCGAGCGCGACCCGGTGCTGCCGCCGTGGATGGCCGCCGGGATGAAGCAGCTTGTGCCCAATCTGACCCGAACGATCATTATCAGAAACTGCGGCCACTGGACGCAGCAGGAACGGCCCGAAGAAGTCAATCAGGCGCTGATCGAGTTTTTGCGAAGCTGACCCCGAGCGGTGTTCGCCGTTCAATCCAGAATTGTAATCGGGCGGCCACGCGTTTCCGGCAACATCCAGACCAATATCGCGCCGATCGCGGCAAACAGCGAGCCGATCGCCAACGCGGCGGCAAAGCCGATTTGCGATCGCAGCGCGGTGATCATCAAGGGGGTGAAAAACTGGATTCCGCGGGTAACGTTGAGCAACAGCCCGAGGATCGTGTTGCGCATCCTGGTCGGGAAAAGTTCGGACATCAGCGTGCCCGCGCCCGACCAGATGCCCGTGCCGAATCCAGCCAGCGCCATTGAGACCGCAATCAGCCCTGGCACTCGATCCGCCCAATGCCACAGGATCGTGACCGGCAGCAATCCCAGCGCCATCATGATGCCGTAGCTGGAGAACACCGGCCGGCGGCCGAAGCGATCCGCAAACCAACCGAAACTTAAGTATCCAAGCACGGCGCCGACCTGCATCCCGATCACCAGGCGCCCACTGTGCTGGCTGCTCAGATGGCGGCTCAGTTCGAGGTAGCCCGGCAGCCAACTGTAGGTGAACCAGTAAGCTTCGGAGTTCATCAGCAGAAGAAAAAAGATCACGAGCAGAATCGGCTGGTACGAACGAAGCCATTGCAGATCGGCGCGCCATCGGGACCGCCTGAGGCCGCGCTGGTTGAGCCACACGTCACTTTCCGGCAACCAGCGCCATACCGCGACGGCTACAGCCAGGGCGGGAGCGGCGGCCAGCACAAAAACCGCACGCCATCCGAGGACCGGTTGAATGAATCCGCCGGCGACTGCCGCCAGCAGAATTCCCAGGGGGGCACCGGTCTGCACGTAGCATGCATAGCGGGCGCGGTAGCGGGCGGGAATGGTCTCCGCGATCATGCTTTGGCCGGCCGCCCATTCGCCGCCGATCCCCAACCCGGCAATCGTTCGCCACAGGATTAACGCACCCAGCGAATGCGCGCTGGAGCAGAGCAAGGTGCCGCCACCGTAAATCAGCGTCGTGGCCACAATCACCGGCTTGCGCCCGAAGTGGTCGCCAATCAAACCGAAGCCGATCCCGCCCGCCGCGGTCATAAGGAAAGAGAAGCCCAGGACCAGCGAGGAGCCGGTCGCGCTCAGATGGAGTTCATGTGCGATGCCGACGAGCAGGAAAGAGTAGAGAACAAGATCGAAAAAGTCGAAAATCCATGCGCAGAAGCACAGAACGACGACACGGTAATGGAGGCGCGTCAAAGTAGGAATTTCGTGGAGCAGAGGACCGGGCTTGCCCTGTGCCGCAAGGCCGCATTTTTCTATCGAAGGCACATCAGTTGCACGCGCATTGGCTGCACGGGTTCACAGTCAGAGTCGGAAAGACCGGTGTGGACCCCGCCAAAGCCGCGGCAGGTGTGGGAATCAACGGGGAAACCGGCTTTTCACCCAGGTAGGCCAGACATTGGGTGGTGGCCATCTGGCGGGCTTGGAAGTAACTGGTGGCCTGAACGAAACCGGCCCATAACACCGGCTGGCCGGCGGTCGTGCAGTTGCAGTGAAATGAACGTGAGATGGTTTCGGGCCGCGGCGTGGGAGTAGCGCTGGGAAGGGGAGAGGGCGTGGGCACGATGGTCCCCTGCTGCGCGCGGCCGTTGCCGGGCAGCAGGATCAACAGGATCCAAACCAAGACTCCGAGCACAATCGCATTTGGTGATCTGGTCATTTGCTGCGCGTCCCCTTTTTTCACCCGCTTTGCAAGTCGCCGAGGCTGGCTCCGAGCGTTGAGGTGTGGTTGGCTATCATCGATGCTGCCGCGGCGCCATTCAAGCGCCGCGGTCGCAAATTCAATCGCGGCTGTGCAGGCTTAAGCCTGCAAACCAAGCCTGGCGAGGGGGCCGATACGAGCAATGCTGAAAAGGATTATGCGATGGATCGTGCGGGCCGCCGCAACTGTCCTGGTGCTGTTTGTGATCGCGGTGGTGGTCGACTACTTCACCCATCGCGTTCCTTCCAACTCGGTCCTGGAAATCAAATTGAGCGGGCCCGTGGTCGAACGCGGCAGCACCAATTGGCTGGGCACGCTTCGCGGCAACAATCAGACGGCGCTCGACAATGTGCGCGGCGCGATCCATAACGCCGAGCACGATCAGAGAATCATCGGTCTGTCGCTCAAGGTTATCGACCCGCAGATGGAGATGGCGCAGGCGCAGGAAATCACCGCGATGGTCGGGGCTTTTGCCAAAGCCGGCAAGTGGACCGCCGCCTACATCGAGACCGCCGGCGAATTCGCTCCCGGCAATCTGGCGTACCTGGTGGCGAGTTCCGCGGATGAGGTTTCGATGATGCCGCAGGGGGAATTGAACCTGGTGGGAATCGGGATGCGCGAGATTTTTCTACGCGGCACGCTCGATTGGATTGGCGTGCGCCCCGACCTCTATGCGATCGGCAAGTACAAGACGGCCGCCAATATTTTTCTCGATAAGGAGATGACGCCGCCTCAGCGCGAAGCCGATCAGGGCCTGATCGACAGCTTGTACAGTCAGCTTACCGCGCAAATCGCGGCCCAGCGCCATCTTGAAGTCAGTGCGGTCAACTCGCTCATCAACCAGGCCCCGTTTACCGCCGCCGATGGCCTGCGTGACCGGCTGATCGACAAGCTCGAATATGAAGATCAATACGACCAGCGAATAAAGCATTACGGCGGGACCCAGCACCAGATCATCGATTACGCGTCTTATGTCCGTCAGCCTCTGTTCAGCGGTTTTCGTTCTGGCAGCAAAATCGCGGTCGTTTACGGCTCGGGTGAGATCGATCGGGGCAGCGGTGGCTACGACCCGCTGCTATCTCCCGGCGGCTCTTCGATGGGTTCGGACCCGATCACCGAGGCTTTCGAGCAGGTCCGCAACGACGATTCAGTCAAAGCCGTGATTTTCCGGATTGATTCCCCCGGTGGGTCGGTGATCGCCTCCGAGCTGATCAGGCGGGCAGTCGAGCTTACGGCGAAGAAGAAGCCGCTGATCGTCAGCATGTCGGGTTACGCAGCGTCGGGCGGATACTGGATTTCCACGCCGGCCAGCAAGATTTTCGCCGACCCTGCAACGGTAACCGGCTCGATCGGCGTCCTGGGCGGCAAGTTCAATATTGCTCCGGCGTTGGCCCGGTTGGGCGTCAACACCGAGGGAATATATCAGGGCGACAACGTCACCATGTTTGATTCCTTCACCGACTTCACCCCGCAGCAGGAGTCGATGGTGCGCGATCGGATGCTGGGCGAAGTTTATCAGCAGTTCGTCCAACGCGTCGCCCAGTCACGACATCTGAGCGTCGAAAAGGTGCAGAAGATCGCGCAGGGCCGTGTCTGGACCGGCGAGCAGGCGCTGGGTTTGAAGCTGGTCGATCGAATCGGGGACTTTGACGCCGCCTTGAACGAAGCCAAGAAGGAGGCCAGGCTGCCGCTCACTCAGCCGGTTCAACTGGTAAGTCTGCCTCGTCAGCCCACCCTGATCGAGCAGTTGCTGGGAGGGGGAGCGGTCAGTTCCCACGCCGTGATCGGCGGGGCATTTAATCGGTTAATCGAGCCCTGGCTGGCGGTGCTGCGCGCCGAGCGTATCCAAAGCGGCGGCGCCGGCGCGCTTTACTGCGCGCATCTGCCGCTGATCCGCTGAAGATTGGGGGGCCGCGTGGTGACGAAGCGCCGGTTCCCTCAGCGTGCCATTGTTGATTAGGCGGCCGGGGTTGCTTCCCGACGCGCTTTTGACGGCCCAATTGAGGCCGGCGTAGAGTTGCACGGTGGGTTGCCGGCGCTATGAGATGGCACCTTTTTGACGCTGCGAGGATTCAAATCGATGGAGCGTGTTGCGCCGCCGCTGACGGGAATTAAAGTAATCGACCTTACGCGCTATTTAGCGGGACCCTTTGCCACGCAAATCCTGGGCGATTACGGAGCCGAGGTGATCAAAATCGAGCCGCCCGGCGATTCCCGCGCCCAATTGGGATCGGGCGGTGGCGCGGACAATTACTTCTTCCTGTGCACCAATCGCTCTAAAAAAAGCGTCGTGCTCGATATCAAGAAGCAAGAGGGACTGCGGGTTCTGAGCCGCCTGACCGACTCGGCCGACATCCTGATCGACAATTTCCGCCCCGGCGTCATCGAGGAAATCGGCTTCGGTTACGACGAGCTGTCGGCGCGCAATCCGCGCATCATCTGTTGCAGTATTTCGGGCTTCGGCTCGACCGGGCCGCTGCGCGACAATCCGGGCTTCGATCAGATAGCCCAGGGCATGTCCGGCTTGATGAGCGTGACCGGCACGGTCGAGAGCGGTCCAACGCGGGCCGGTATCGCGATCTGCGATTTGCTGGGCGGGATCTTCGCGGTGCAGGGGATTTTGCTGGCGTTGGAGGTGCGCCATCGCACTGGCCGCGGCCAGCGTGTCGAGACTTCGCTGCTGGAATCGATCGTCAGCATCCTGAGCTGGTCGGCGGGAATTTACTTCGAGACCGGCAAAAATCCAGTACCAGCCGGGAATCATCATCCCCTGGTCTCGCCGCACGGCACGTTCCAGGCCGCCGACCGCCCGTTCAATATCTCGGTCGGGAATCCCGCAATGTGGAAAAAGTTCGTGGCCCTGATTGGCCGCCCGGATTTGGACAAGGACGAGCGCTTTCACGGCGTCCGGCGCCGCGTACAGAATCGCGCAGCCTTGACTGCCGAAGTCAACGCCGCCCTGGCGAGCCATCCGGCGGATTACTGGATCGATGAATTCAATAAGGCGGGGATACCGTCAGGCCCTATCCTCACGATGGAAGAGATTTTCGCCCATCCGCAAATCGCCGCGCGCGAGATGCTGCTTCGCATTCCCCATCCCAGGCTGGGAACCTTCCTGACCACCGGTTTGGGCGTGAAGCTGGCCGAAAGCCCGGGACGCGTTACCCGCCCACCCCTGTTCGGGGAACACACCGACGAGGTGCTGGCAGCGCACGGGTTTGGTCCCGACGAGCGCGCCCGCCTGCGCGCCGACGGCGTAATTGCCTGACCAGGTTCGAGTTCGCAGTTGCCAAGGGCGCTAATTGATCGCGGGCCGCTGGGAAAACAATGCGAGCGATCGACGTTGCGCGCAACGGACACCGCGGTCCATCTCACGCAGCAGCTCGTGGATTAAACGCACCGGGTCGGCAGCGTTCCACACCTGCTTGCCCAGCATCAGGTAATCGGCGCCCGAACGGACGGCTTCGGCCGGCCCGATGCGTTCGGGCGTATCGCACGATAGCTCGCCGGGGAAAACCGTCGAAGTCAGTATCATCACGCGGCGTCCGCATGCGTCGCGCACCCGGCTTACCTGACAAGGCGACGTGACGATACCGTCCATCGAGGCGTCTGCTGCAAGCCGCGCCAGTACACAGATCTGGTCGAGCGCCGAGGCGCATTGCGCCGAACAACTTTCCGGATGGCCGTTCATACCGGCCAGCATCGCAATCGCGACGATGTAGGGGCGGCGCAGTCCCTCATAATGACACAGACGGTTAACTTCATGGCGCACCCGCTTCATCATCTCAAGACTATGTCCGGCGTGCAGATCGAACATCCTGACTCCCAGCCGGGTGGCCTCGGCCGCGGCCTTAGGGGCAACGCGCGGTGTGTGAAATTTGAGATCAAGAAAAACCTCGCCGCCGCGCTGGCGGATTTCGCGGACCAGATCGGGACCGGAATGAAGATATAGATGCCGGCCGACTTTGAACATGCCGACATCGCGCGACAGGTAATCGACCATCGCCAGCGCCTCGCGGCGCGAGCCATAATCGAGTTCGACGATCAAACGCTCCTTAAGCAGGCTTTGCCGGGAAAGCGTAAACCGCCAATAGTCACTCACGCCATCCACCAACCGGGCACACGCCCGCCTTTCGACGCAGTTACTGACGCCTCCGAAGCGACACCACAACGTCAAGGTATGATTTTCTGCTACCGCCATCAAATCCGTCTTGTCAAGTAGGGCCGGCCGTGTGCGCCGTAACCTCAACTCCGGCTGCGATTTGATCCGGCGGCTGCGCGCGTGTTACAAGCGCCGCAGGCAAATCGGACGGAGCGAGAATTCATGAGCGAGTTCGAAGGACAAGTTGTACTGATCACCGGCGGCGCGTCGGGTTTGGGAAAATGTCTGGTCGAGCGGTTCGTGCAGGAGGGCGCGCGGGTCGGTATCCTCGACCGCGCCCGCGAGCGCACCGAGGCGCTTCAGAAGGAGCTGGGTGAGCGCGTCTCAGGGACCGTCGGCGATGTCACGCTGTTGGCCGATAATCAGCGCGCGGTGGCGGATACCGTTGCGCGCTTTGGCCGCCTGGATTGTTTTATCGGTAATGCCGGCGTGTGGGATTTCAACCTGTCGCTGGCCGACCTGCCCGACGATCGCATTGAACGGGCTTTCGACGAGCTGTTCGGAATCAACGTGAAAGGATGCATGTTGGGCGCCAAGGCCGCGATGGGCGAACTGGCCAAGACCAGAGGCAATATCATCTTCACCGTCTCCTTCGCCGGATTCCATCCCTCGGGCGGAGGTCCGCTTTACACTTCATCCAAGCATGCGCTGGTCGGAATGGTGCGGGAACTGGCCTACGAGCTGGCGCCGAAGATCAGGGTCAACGGCGTTGCGCCGGGTCCGATGCCTACGGACCTGCGCGGACTCAAGACTCTTGAGATGGAGCACCGCACGATCGGGGAAGTTGTCAACCCCGAGCAAAGCACCAGGGGTTTGCCGCTGGGAAAATTTCCCGAACTCGAAGATTACATGGGCGCCTATTTGATGTTAGCGTCGCGCCAAAACGGCAGCTTGACCACCGGGCATGTAATCAACTGCGACAGCGGCCTCGAAATCCGCGGCATAGCCCGGCCAGCCGGCGGCGAGCACCTGTAGATCGTGAGACGGCCGCGGTCCCACCGTGAAGAGACGGGCGTGGCAGCGCGGCCTACTGGTCGCTGCGCACTTTGACGCCGGCGCGATCCTCCTGGATCGTGAATGCGGCGGTGGCGTCTTTGTCTCCCAGCCCGTTGACCAGCCCGGCGATGAGGTCCTGTTCGACGGTTGCCGCCACCGCCATCGGCACGTCGAATTCCCGCGCCACTTCGGTCGCCAAACCGAGATCCTTGCGCGCCAGCTTGAGCGCAAAAAAGGCGCGGTCGAAGCTGCCCTTGAAGATCACCCGCGGCAGCATGTTGAGGAAATTGCCCTGGCCGAAAGCACCGTCACGCACGGCTTTGAACAATGCGTCGGGCGCGACGCCCGCCTTGACGCCCATCGTGAACGCTTCCGCAATTACAGCGTTGGTGCAGATGGCGATTTGGTTATGGACCAGCTTGGCGATCGCGCCCGAGCCGGACGGACCGATGTAGCTGACCTTGTCGCCGATCGCGCTGAGCACCGGCTGAACCCGACGGAAGGCAGCCTCGTCGCCACCTACAAAGACACCCAGGGTAGCGCGTTTTGCCCCGGCTACACCGCCGCTTACGGGCGCATCAAGCACGTCGACGCCCTTTTCCTTGAGCATAGCGCTGATCCGCCGGATTACGGTTGGCGAATTGGTGCTCAGATCGACATAGACTGAACCGGGATTCGCACCCTGAGCGACGCCTGACTGACCCAAGGCCACGGCCTCGACGTCGCGCGGTCCCGGCAGCGAGGTCATGACGATTTCGCTGTGAGATGCCGCCTCGCGCGGACTGTCGGCCCATTTTGCCCCGCTGTCAAGGTGGGGCGTGGCGGCCTCGCGGCGAATATCGTAAACCGTCACCTCGTGGCCGGCGCGCATGATATTCAAAGCCATCGGCCCGCCCATGTTGCCCAGCCCGATAAATCCGACTCGCATTGACAACGCCTCCCATCGAAGGTTCCGTGCCAAGCAGCTTAGTCAAAGCGCGTCCGCCCGCCAAACTCAACGCACGGACGATTTAAGGAACAGGGCTACGCCGCGCGGGCGACGCGAAAACTTGGCGTGCCAGAACGAAGCGGGACCGCGCAACCGCTCCTCGTCACTTCAGGGTGAAGGCGCCGCCTGGAGCGTTGCCGGAGCTGGTGAAAGGGATGAACGGGGGGTTGATTGCCTGCACATAGGAGGCCCCGGGGATTGCGGATGCCGGCACGTTGAAAATGAATTCTCCCGAATTGATGAGCGTGAGCGGAATTTTGGGTGCGCCGCCCGCCAGACCTCCCAGGTTTACCACACTGGTGCCTTGCGTATTGAAAAAGTTTATCACCGTCGAAGATGAGAAGCCGGTACCAAATACGGTGAGCTGTTGGGCGCTTTGAGCCACTGACGTTACCGTGATCGGCTGCCCGATAGTTATTGCCACCGCGTTGCTTTTAACGCTGTACGAGCCGTCGGAGCCGCGATTGCTTACGACAAATGACCCAGGACCCGTCGCCGGCGATAGCGGACCCGAGCCCGGCAGGCTGAAATTTACCACAGTCGAAGTCAGGTTAAGACTGGGCGGGATAAAGAAGGGACCGACCTTTCCACCAGTGCAGGCGCAGAACAGATCGATCGCGATTCCGTTGACCGCGTCGAAACCGCTTCCCTGCACAGTGACCGTTGTACCCTGTATGACGACGGCTTCGACGTTGGCCAGCCCAATACTCGGTTCGATGCTTTGGGGTGAGATAGGATTTGAATTGATCGCGGTGATACTCGGTATTCCCAGGGCGGGATTGCCTTGCAGCAAAGCCAACATGATATTGGATGAAACATAACCCTGATCGGTGTTGACTACCTGCACTGAGACGACCCCTTCACCAAGTGGGTTCGAGGCGGGCACGGCCACGGTCAGGCTATTGTTGGTAAAGGCTACCGGTTTGAACGGTCCAGTATTAATGGCGCCGCCCGCGGTTGCAACAAAAAAGTTCACCCGCGAACCTGATGTGAAACCGCTGCCCGTGATGCCGAAGGCGTTGCCGGACTGGATCACCTGAGGCACTGCGCTGATAAAGGGAACGCCGGGCTTCGGAGTGGGGGTTGGACTCGCTGTGGAAGTAGGCGTGGGTGTCGGAGTGCTGGAAGGCGTAGGTGTAGGAGTAGGAACGATCGCGTTTTGGAATTCGAGTACGCGGTTGTCCAGTGTATCAGCCGCGAATAGATCGCTGGTGGAGTCCAGCGCAAGGCCGGACACGCCGCACAAGGTATTGGCCAGTGCCTGCGCCTGACCGCAGAATTTGGTGCCGATCGCCAGCGCCGGCGTCTGGCCCGTCACCAGGGGAGCCCGGTAGCCATCAATCTGATCGTTAAAGGCGTCGGCGGCGAACAGAGCGCCCGACGCGTCGACGGCTACTCCCTGGGGTTGGCAGAGGGAGACACAATTGACACCGGCGAAATTCGTCTGCCCGATGACCGCATCGGCGGTGGGATTGGCGGATGCGCCGGCCGGGAACTGGAGTACACGATTGTTGCGCGTATCGGCGATGTACACACTTCCGCCCGCATTCACCGCAACGGCTGACGGCCCACACAAAGAGTCGGCGGTGGCGCCGCATCCATTAATCCCGCAGGAGCCGTCGAAGTTGCAGGCGTTGGTGCCGAAGTCACCCCCCTGGCCGAAGACCGTATTGGCGGCAAGGTGAGAGGGGTCTGGAGCGTTGAACTTCAGCACGCGATTGTTATTCGGATCGGCCACGTACAGGGCGCCTGAAGAGTCGACGGCCAACCCTGCGGGAGAAGACATACTACTGGCGGTCACGCCGCCGTTATTTTCGATTCGTGACGTAAAGCTGCCGCCCTGTCCCAACACGAGGACCGCGGACTGCCCGCTGGTGAAGCCGCTGGCGAAGGGTGCCTTGTATTGCAGCACCCGGTAGTTACCGGAATCCGCGACCCACAGGTTCCCGGCTCCATCGACCGCCACTCCGGCCGGGGAACAAAGCGTATCCGCGCCGGGCAGCGACGCGCCGGTAGCGTCAACGCGGTTTTGATTGCATCCGGCGGCAAGAAAGCTTGGTTGACCAACCACCAGGCTGGCCGGTGCGCCATTGGTGAAAGACGCGATGCTGCTCCATCCCAGAACCCGGCTGTTGTTGGTGTCGGCGACGTACAGGCGGTTGGGCGAGACGCTGGAATCGATCGCCACCGCGTTGGGCCAATACAAACTATTGTTCTTGGGCGCGTTGACTCCGTTGTAGGAGGTCGCAGACTGACCGAGCACCAGGCCCGCGTCGGTATTGGGCGGATTGACGGACAAGGGTTGGATGTATTCCAGGACCCGCTGGTTGCCGGAATCGGCAAGGAAGAGGTCGCCGCTGTCGTCGGTCGCCACTCCGGCGGGCAGGCAAACGCTGCTCGCGCTCACGCCGCCGTTGTTGCATTGCGAGGAATTGAAATTGGGCTGGCCGAAAACTGCATTGGGCGAGGTCATGCCCGTGGAGGCCGGATCGCTGAACTCCTGGACGCGCGAAAAACTGCTGTCCGACACGTACAGGTTGCCGGCGCCGTCCACGGCCAGTCCGGCCGGAGAGCAAACCACGCCCGCACTGGGAACCGAGGCGCACGGGTTGGTGGCGGTATTGAAGTTGTTGCCCTGGCCGAAAACCAGGTCCGCAGTGGCATTCGTCAGCGGATTGTTATATTCCAGAACGCGGAAATTGCCGTTGTCCTGCACATACAGATTGCCCGATGGATCGAGCGCCACCGCCGCCGGATTGCACAGGGAGTCGGCGCTTATGCCACCCTGATTACAAACCCCCGTGCTGAAACTCCCGCTTTGACCGAACACCCGATCCGCCACTACGTCGGTCGCCAGCGGCAGGTCATATTCGAGCGTCCGCGAGTTGGCCGAATCGGAGATGTAAACATCGCCGGCGCTGTCAACTGCGACGCCGGTGGGATTGCACAGCGTCGCCGCACTGATTGTTCCGCCCTTGTTACATGCGGTCGATGTGAAACTGCCAGCCTGGCCAAATACCAGGTCGGGCTGTGTGTCGGTAGTGAACGGACTGTTGTATTCCAATACCCGGTTGTTGCCCTGGTCAACTACATAGAGGTTGCCTGACGAATCCACCGCCACCGCCGCCGGAAAGCACAAAGTGGCCCCCGTTACCGCAGCGTTGTTGCACTGCGAACCCCAGGATAGAAAATCCGGCTGACCGATCACGAGATCCGCAGGACTGCCGTTTTTGAGCGCGTCGATACTGTGCCAGCCAAGCACGCGATGGTTTCCGGCGTCGGCTGCGTAGAGCCGGTTGGGCACGACGCTGCGATCAACGGCAACAGCCTGCGGCGTCCACATCCCGACGTTGGTGATGATGTTGGCGCCGTTATGAACGAAGTCCACCTGTCCCAGGACGGTATTGGCCGAAACCCCGGCGTTAGAACGTGAAGCTATGCCCAGGAGGAGGCCGGCAAGAAAGCAAAAAAACCCCGCAAGTCCCCCCCTTGGTAACTGACCATGCGACACGGCGACTATGATAGCTTCGGAAAGGAAACTTTACCAGACCATAAGAGTTAAATGACGTAATTTCGGTACGTTTTATGCTCGGTGATAAAGCTATCAGGAACACCGGCGAAGCCCTTGGCAGTAATTATTCTCACACCTGACACCGTGTTTTCGGTAACGACCCTTATGAGTTGAAAGAAGATGGATAGCTCAATTCCGGGCTCATCCGGACCAATGGGGCAGGCGCGTTGCTCGAGCTTCGCAGGTCGTCCTGTTCGGGGCAGGCCTCACGTCCACCCGTCCCGCCGCAAATTCTCAAATGTTGCTCGGTCTCGCGTTGTTCCAGCGCGGTAAGTTGTGCTTGAGTTCGTATCGGGTGCCCTCATCCTCGCTGTCTCCCACGGAAGACTTGTGGAGAGGGAACAGAAGAGAAGAGGGAGGAGTAACCGATGGCCACTGCGAACTTGAGGCGAACGATTGCGCCGCTGCTTTCCGAAGAGGTTCCTACCAGAGAGGCGATTGTGCGAGTGCTGGAACAAGCCGGAATCGACACGATTTTCGGCATGCCCGGCGGCTACATGGGTATCCTCTACAATGCCTTATACGACCATCGCGACACTATCCGCTGCGTGCTGGTTCGCGAAGAGGCGCGCGCGGGCGTGATGGCCGAGGTTTACGGCCGTCTCACCGGGAAACCGGGAGTCGCGCTCGGCCAGGCGGCGTTCATTGCCAACGTCAGCATGGGCGCGATCGAGGCCCATCTGTCGAGTTCGCCGATGCTGATCCTTACCGACCTGAGCGATAACGCGCCGTTTTCGCAGCACGGACCCTATCAGTCGGGGGCGGGCGAGTATGGCAGTTGGGATGCCGCGCGGTTGTTCTCCGCGATCACCAAGATGACGGTGGTGGCCAACAGCCCGTCGCACGCCGTCCAATCCACCCAACTCGCGATCAAACACGCGCTCAGCGGCGAGCCTGGGCCGGTCGCGGTGCTGTTCCATAGCCATTCGCTACGCGGCAAAGTCGGGCCCGAGACCCGTCCGCCGCTTTACGCGACGGAGGCCTATCTTCCCAATCCCACACCGCCCGCCGACCCCGCCGCCGTTGACGAAAGCGCGAGGATTCTGGTGGGCGCCGAGCGTCCGCTGATAATCGCCGGCAACGGAGTGCGAGTCAGCCGCGCATGGCAGGAGTTGATCGCGCTGGCGCAGGCTTTGGGAGCTCCGGTTACCACAACTGGCGGTGGCAAGGGAGTATTCGCGGAGACGCACGATCTCGCGCTGGGTGTATGCGGGAATTTCGGCACGCCGGTGGCCAACGCCGAAATCCCTCAGGCCGATGTGATCCTCGCGGTTGGATCGAAACTGGCCGCCACCGATTTCGCCAACGAGAATCCCAATTTGTGCGATCCGCGCCGCCAGCTCCTGATTCAGATTGATATCGAACCGAAGAATGCGTCATGGGTATTTCCGGCGATGATTAATCTGATCGGCGACGCCAAAACTGTGATGGCGCAGTTGCTCGAGGCACTCAACGCCCGCGGCGTGCTGGCCGCGCAGAAAATGGAACTGGGACGCCGGCGTGTTCATGCCGCACGCCAGCAGCACGGATACTTCAACGCGCCGCAACTCATCTCCGACGCGGTACCGATCCTGCCGCAGCGCGCAATCAGGGAAATCCAGCGCGCGGTAAGCAATGATACGATGGTGTGCTGCGATGCGGGCGAAAACCGGATCTTCATGGCGCATTATTTCCAGACCAGGGCGCCCGATACATATCTGCAACCGGCGGGAGTCGGCGGGATGGGTTATGCAATTCCGGCGGCGATGGCGGCGAAGCTGGCGTATCCCAGGCGTCCTGCTCTCGCGGTCTGCGGCGACGGCGGCTTTGCGATCGGAATGAACGGACTGATGACCGCTCTGGACGAAAATATTCCGATCACGGTCGTGGTATTCAATAACAGCGCGCTCGGATGGGTGCGCCACGGCCAGCGCGAACGCAACATTGCCTGCGATTTCGGCAACTTCGATTATGCCGCGATCGCCCGCAGCATCGGTTGCGACGGCGTGCGCGTCGAGCATCCAGGCGAACTCGGCCCCGCGCTCACAAAGGCGCTGGCGGCCGAAAAACCGTCGGTGGTGGAGGTCCGCACCTCGCTCGACGAGTCGTTCATGCGAGTGACGTCGCCCCTGGTTGGCGGCTGAAAGTTGACGTGCGCGGGGCACCGGCTCCCGGTCCGGCAGCCGGCTATGTTATTGAGGACTGCAATGTCCCAGCACCAGTCGTGGAGATTGTGAAAATGGCCGAGCAGAGTCAGCACGTGCTTAGCGGATACAAGGTCCTGGACTTCAGCCAATATATCGCGGGACCCACGGTGACGCGGATGATGGCGGAGATGGGCGCCGAAGTGATCAAGGTCGAGATGGCGCCCAACGGCGACCAGACCCGCGGCATGCCCTATCTCAAAGGCAATCGCAGCGGCTACTTCATCCAGCAGAACCTCGGCAAGAAAAGTCTCTGCATCGATTTCAGAAAAGAGCCCGGCCTCAGCATTATCAAGGAGCTGGTCGCCAGGATGGATGTCGTGGTGGAGAATTTCGGCCCCGGTACCATGAAACGGCTCGGGCTTGGATACGACGTCGTCAAGTCGCTCAATCCCAAAATCGTAATGTGTTCGATCTCCACTTTCGGACAGGACGGGCCGCTGGCCACTCAGCCGGGATGGGATTTTATCGGCGCGTGCTACTCGGGTGTCCTCGACATGGTTGGCGAGCCCGGCCAAACTCCGGTGTTTCCCGGCTTGGCCGTTGGCGATACCAGCACCGGCGTCCATGCCCTGGCGGCGATCGCATGCGCTTTGCTTTACCGCGAGCGCAGCGGTGCGGGCCAGCATCTGGATGTCAGCCTGCTGGATTCCTACTTCACCTATCACGACACCGCCGTCCACGCCTACAGTTTGAGCGGCGGCCAGTACCTGCATCGACGTTTCGGCCGCCAGCACCCGCTTTACACGCCAATCGGAATTTTTGAAGGCCGGCAGCATCCGATCTGCATCATGGCCCCGCTGGACAATCAATGGGCGGCGCTATGCCGTGCGATGGGACGGCCTGAACTGGCGCAGGATCCGCGCTTCGCCACCGCGGTCGAGCGGGTCCGCAACCAGGCGGAAGCGATCGCAATCGTGCAGCGATGGCTGGACAGCACGCCGGAGGATCAGGCGATCGCGGCGATGGAAGCCAATCGCGTTCCCGCGGCGCCGGTCCTGTCCGCCGCTGAAGCGATGGCCCATCCGCATCTGCGCCAGCGCGGGACGGTAAGGACGGTCGAAGACCCGGTTGCGGGTCCGGTGGATTTGCCCGGGTTTCCGCTGCGGTTTTCGGCGTTCCCCAAGCCGCTCGAAGTCCATGCGCCTTTGCTCGGGGAGCACAACGTCGAGGTTTTAGCGTCCCATCTTGGCTACTCGGAGCAGCGTGTCAGAGAACTGGAAGCCCGGGGAGTTCTGGTCAGCAGGAATTGCTGAACTCCAAGCTTCAGGAGGCCAACTCGAACGGGTAGCGGGCATCGGGTTCGAGCTCTCGAAAGGACTGGTGGAGGCGGAAGCCGCGCCAGATTTCAGTCCGAACCATGTACGGGCGAAAACCGGCGTGGGCGCATCCTTTGAGCGATGCGATGTTGTCCTGCTTGACATAGGTCAGGGCCCAGCGCGCCCCCATCGGGATCGCCTGCTCGGTAATTTCGGCCATCGCGGCACCCATTATTCCGCAACCGCGGAAACGCTGGAAAGTGTAGGCGAACTCCAGCAGGACGCTGTCCTTGTCGTACCTGGCCAACTCGCCCTTGAAGTAGGGACGCAGGCGATTCTGCTGATCCGAACTGACCAGCCACTGCATATAGCAGATTGACCCGTCCTCTGCTGCGGCGACATAGCAGGTGGGGATGTTCGCCTTGAGCACCGGCAGGCGGCGCGGCCGTTCGGCAATAATCTGGGGCAAATCGCGAGGCTCCAGAGGACGGATATGGAAGGGGATCCTGGCAGCGGGACGGCGGGCGAGAGGGACGCTGAGGTCTCTGCGCAGTATGTACGACGCTTCGTTGGAATGGACGCGATTCACCAATTCACGCAACATTTCAGGTACTTCGCCATTGCGAATCATCAGAAACGTCGTTTTGGCGCGAAGAGCAGCGTTCATTACCTTGAACCTTCAAACAGCATAACTATTATAAGCGAACCACTTTCCGAAGGATCCGGCAACCAATTAATCCACGCGCTCGATCACATGCAGACGGCGCCAAACGCCTGCCGTAAGCTGCTTACTATCCGAACCGCGAACTCGTCTGGCTAGCGAGCAACTCAAAAGCGCGTTTTAAGGCATCGAGACCTTGGAAACTCGGCCACTCTGGTCGAATACTACCAGCGTGCGTCCCGGATGGTGGCAATAGTCCCAGATCTCCATCAGGTTGGACCGCCATCTGGGGCAATCCGAAGGCGGGCTGCCCCAGGCAGCCAGAACCTGCTCCCTGGTCATCCCGGGCGCCACGCGGCCCTTTTCAATCAGGCTACGGGTTGCCGGATCTATGTTTGGATGGGACGCGAGGTAATTGGCGCGACGCTGCTGGTTCAGTCCCGGGCCGCAGCCGGCCAGTGCGATGAGCAGGACCGCAGCCGCCGTCCTGACCCCGCGTTTTAAGCCTGTTTTAGTCATACTCTGAAGGAAAAAGATCGAGCGGTGGGAAATTTTTTAAGTTTGCGTATCTTTTTCAGAAGTGTAGACGAAAAAAGCACTTCGGCGCAGGCAGCCGACAGATCGTCCGATTTTCCTACACGCGCAACGGTGGAATCATCAGAGGCCGGGCTTTTCTAATCGCCTTTGACGAGGCGATGGGAGTCGCTGTCAAAATGCTGCGTGGAGAATTCAAAGAGTTCGCAATCCTCCAATGCCACCATCTGGTGCACCAGCCCCACCGGCACATCCATGCATTCCCCGGCCGACATTTCGAACTCCTCGAGCACCTCGCCTTCTATCTGATCCTTGACGCGCACGAGCATGCGCCCCGAGCGCAGGAAAAAAGTTTCGTTTTTTATCCGATGGTAATGGAGCGAACAGCGCTTGCCTTTTTTTATTTCGAGAATCTTACCGCAATACAGTTCGTTGTTAGCGATCCACACTTCGCGTCCCCAGCCCTTGGGAACGATTTGGACAGGCTGCCTTGCTCGGCTCATAATCTTCAGGCCCAAATAGCTCGTGTGATGCGAATATGGCTTTTTAACTTATTCTGTGCCATACGGCAAGCGATTAATTGCTAACGATGGCGTCTTCAATTCATCTGGCCGGGGCCAGCAGCTCGATAGTGGACTCGTCAGGCTGCGGGCGCTTGTCGTTACGCAGCGGCAATATACATACATGTGTCGCCCCCGCCTGATGATGGGCCGCGATGCGCTGGCGGATCTGCTCCTCGTCGCCCCAGGCCACAACCGCGTCCACCAGACGATCGCTGCCACCGTCGGCCAAATCCGCGTCGGTAAAACCCAGCGCCTTGAGCATGTTCGCGTAGTTGGGCAGACGTATGTACGTCTTCATGTACTCGCGGGCGACATCCCGCGCCTGGCGCGGATCGGTCTGCAGCAAAACTGCTTGTGCGGCGCAGATCCAGGCGTCGGGTCCGATCATGGCGCGGGCACGGGCGGTATGCTCGGGCGGGACAAAATAGGTGTGAGTACCGCGGGTTTGCTGGGCAGCCAGCGCCAGCATCCTGGGATGGAGCGCAGCGATCACAATGGGCGGTTCCGCTTTGGGCTTCGCCGCCATGTAAAGCGCCGACTTCATCCTGGGCAGGTATTCCCGCATGTAGGAGTATGGCTTAACGAATTCACGGCCACGGATCCGCACCAGTGGTTCATGGCTGACGCCGATACCGAGCACAAAGCGCCCGCCGGAGAGTTCGGCCAGAGTCCGCGCGCCAGCTATCATGGTCATCGGATCGCGCGCCCAGATATTGGCGATACCGGTCGCGATTATCAACCGCTGGGTGTGGGCGGCAAGATAGCCGGCATGTGCGAACGGCTCGCGTCCGACCGCTTCCGCAATCCACATCGCGCTGTAGCCCAGCCCCTCCACCTTGCGCGCAAATGCAGAGGTTTCGCCCGCCGTCATCCCATCGAGAATGGACCACACACCTAATCTGCCGATCTCCATCGCAATACCTTACTGGATTTTGAAATCTATGGCACGTTGACTTGCGGAAAAGGCGTGTAATAGGTTGATCGCGTACATCGTATGCCACAAGTTTCGGGTGCGCTAAGTGGCCCTGGAGTGCTCGAACTCCTGATGGGCACAGGGCCAGTTGTACAAGTAGTACTCTGGTTGTTGGTAGTTTTTTCTGTCGTCAGTTGGGGAATCATCATCTATAAGTTCCGCCAATTGGCGCAGGCACGCAAACAATCGGAAAGATTCATAACTCTGTTTTGGGAATCAAAGAACCTCGCTGCTATCCATAGCGCCAGCATTAATTTGAAGAGCAGCCCGGTGGCCCAGGTTTTTCGCGCCGGATACCAGGAACTGCTGCGGCTGACGCGCGCCAAGCGCCAGGTGGTTAACGCACCCGAGGGCAGTTTCTCGACCGAACTTGGCGGCGTCGAAAACGTGTTGCGCGCAATGAAGCGCGAGGCCAACGTCGAGCTGACCAAGCTGGAATCCGGCATCACGTTTCTGGCCACCACCGGTTCGACCTGCCCCTTTATCGGCCTATTTGGCACCGTCTGGGGCATCATGACGGCTTTCCTGGGATTGTCGGCGGCCCATTCGTCCAACATCCAGGCGGTGGCGCCGGGCATTGCCGAAGCTTTGATCACCACGGCGGTTGGCCTGGTGGCCGCGATTCCCGCACAGATGTTCTACAACTTCTTTACGGCACGGGTGCGCGTTTTGGCGACCGAGATGGAGAATTTCACGTCTGAATTCGTCAACATCGCCGAACGTCACTTTCTGACGTAAAGTGATGCTGAGGAAGGAATGCGGCGTCCCCTCGCAGATTGTACACTGATTTCGGCCCGCTCGTGGGATGAGGTTGGAGATGGCATTTGAGGCCGGACAGCGCGGCAGTCTGGTTTCGCAGATTAACGTCACCCCGCTGGTAGACGTCATGCTGGTGCTGCTGGTCATCTTCATGGTGACGGCGCCAATTATCCAGCAGGGAGTCGAGGTTAATGTACCCAAAGTCAGGGCTGCGCCCTTACCAGGCGAGGAACAGCAGTTCGTGGTCTCGATCACCCGCGACAACCAGATTTATCTTAATGACGCGCGGCTTGATCCCGATGAGCTGACGCAAAAACTTGCGGCGATTTCGGCTGAGCGTCCCGACCGGCAGATTTTCGTGCGGGCCGACGAAGACGTGCCCTACGGCGATGTGATTCGGACGATGGCCGCGATCAAGGCCGCCGGGATTCAAAACGTCGGAATGGTTACGGCGATGCCTGATTCGGCGGCTGGAGGGAAAACGCCGGCCAGACGCAGGCGTTCACGTGGCTCTGCGCGATAAAGACCGTACCAGTCTGTACTATGCGGCATCGATCGGCATATCAGCCGCAGCGCATGCCGCTTTTCTCTATCTGGTTCTGTTCGCGCTGCCGCGATGGTTTCAGCCCGACCAGACACCGCCGCCCGCCTACACCGTGACTATCGTGGATAACCTTCCCGCCGGCGACCTCGGCACGCAAGTACCTGCTTTCAAGCATCAGAGGATTTCTCCGATTAAAGAGTCCTCGCGCGCGGAAAAGGGGGCCGAACAAGAGAAGCCCGAGGGCAAGTCGGCCAACACGAAAATCGACGCTTCCAACACCGACCTGAAAGCACTCGCGCTCAATACCCATCCAACCGAGGCGCCGACTCGCGAGCCTACTCCCACGCCGACCCCGGTCGAGACGCCCGAGCCCACCGCCGCCGCAACCGCGCCGCCGACCCACCGGCCCACGACGCGGCCGCAGCCTACACCGCGCCCGCATCCGGAAGCCTTGCGCGAGCACCATCGCCATAAGCCGCCCGCGCCTAAAGTCAAGCCGCGCGTTATGATTGCTGCGGTAACGCCCAAAGCCGTGCGCACTCCGAGCGTCAGGGAACGTCTGGCAAGGCTGCGCGAGCAACTGATGAAGGAGCACCTTCAGCAACTGGCCAAAGCGGAAAAGACCAGAGCCGAAGCCGAGCGCGAGGAGGAATCTAACGCGGCGGAAACCGACGAACGCACGGCCAGCCGTGAACCCGCCGGCGGTGGTCCTGTCTTTGGATCGTCTGCAACCGAAGGGCGTGGCTATGGCGTGGGATCGGGAACGGGCAGCCTTGGCATGCTTAGGGATCCGGAGTTTCTTCTGTATTATCAAAAAGTGCAGGAGCGGATTAAGAATGCGTGGAGCTATGGAGGGGGAAACAAGGATCTGACCACCACCGTGACTTTTGCGATCGCGCCGGACGGAAAACTCACTGGCCTTGCGGTCGCGCAATCGTCGAACAACAGTGCTTTCGACCAATCCGTGCTACGGGCGATTCGAGGCGCGGCGCCGTTTCCACCTCCACCGGAGCGCTACCGCGATCAATTCGCCCAGGGCGTGCAGGCGGTGTTTAAGCTGGGAGAACTCAGTTCGTGACGCAATTCGCAATGACAAGACGGTCCCGGAGACGTGGACGTCTCTTTCATTTCTCTTTGTTCGTTTTTCTTTTCTCAAGTCTGGCGCTGAACTGTTCGATCGCGGCCGCGGATCAAATCAAATTGACGATCGTGGGGCCGGGATCCAGCCTGTCGCCGATTGCGGTTTCGCAGCTCAAAAACCTCGGCGGCGACGATGACGGCGCCATCTCGCGCCAATTCGTCCATACGCTCGCGCGCGATCTCAAATTGTCAGGTTATTTCCGCCTGATCGATCCGCACGCGTATATCGAAAAAGCTCAGGATTCCGGTTACAGCCTGGGCCAGTTCAATTTCGCCGACTGGAGTTCGATCAATGCCCAGTTCCTGGTCAAGGGTTCGGTCAGCTCCGACGGTCAGCAGGTGATACTCCAGGCGTTTCTGTTTGACGTTGCTGCCCAGAGGCAATTGCTCGGAAAACAGTTTACCGGCAGTGCCGCCGATGTGGGCCGGATGGCCAATCGGTTTGCCGACGCGGTAATGAAGTCGGTGACCGGCACGCAGGGCCCCTTTGACAGCCGAATCGCGATGGTCTCGACGCGCGGCGGCCGCTTCAAGGAAATCTACACGATGGCCGTCGACGGCGAGGACCTGTTCCGCATTACCAACAACCCCACCATCAACCTTTTTCCGAGCTTCGATCGGCGCGTCCGGCGCGTGCTCTATGTTTCGTACAAAAGGGGTGCACCCGGGCTGTACGTGTACGAGTTGGATAGACGACGGGAGATTGAAATTCCCAGCCCGGGCGGACACCTGATTGGCGGTACCATCATGCCCAGTGGCGATACCGTGATTGCCGCCGTCGAAACCGGGGGCGCTACCAACCTTTATCTGCTCGGTCTGGACGGCAGCGTAATCCGCCGCCTGACCCAGGGAGCATCGATCAACGTGGGGCCCGCGGTCAGCCCCGACGGCTCGATGCTGGCCTTTACTTCCGATCGCGGTGGAAGTCCGCAAATCTATGTCATGAGCCTTAGCGGCGGCGGGGCGCGGCGCGTCACTTACAAAGGCAACTACAATACTGACCCCGCGTTTTCTCCCGACGGGCAGGAGCTCGCTTACCAGAGCCGCGTGGGAGGCGGCTTTGAAATTTACCGGATAAAACTCGCGGGCGGCTCTCCAGTTTATTTAACCGACGGACAGCATCCGACATGGTCGCCCGACGGACGCTATATTGCTTTCAGTATGGGCAACGGCGGCGGTCTGGGTCTGTATTTGATACAGGGGGCAGGGGGCAAGGTAGTGGGCAAACTGACAACAGAGGAGGATGGAAATGCGACGGATCCAGCCTGGTCTTCGTGGTTGGGTGATTAGAAAGCACGGTCTCGGCCTGATCTGGCGAATTGGTATATTAGCGCTCGCCGCTACCGTGGCAGCCTGCTCGTCTTCCAAACCGGCCAACCAGGGAGCGGCGGGCGAGAATGGCGGCGCGGGCATGGGAGTCCAGAATCTGGGCTCCGCGGGCGGCAGCTCGTTGAGTCAATTCCAAAGAGGTACGCTGGGAGAACCGGGCAGCGGCGGACCGTTGACCGATATCCATTTTGATTTCGACGACTACACGATAAGGCCGCAAGACGGCGAAATTTTGCGCAATAACGCGAAGTGGCTGACCGACCATGGCAACACCCGGGTCCAGGTCGAAGGACACACCGACGAGCGCGGCTCCGAGGAATACAACCTGGCCCTGGGCGCCAAACGCGCGCAAGCGGCCAAAGATTACCTCACCACGCTGGGTGTATCCTCGGACCGAATATCCACTATCAGTTACGGTAAGGAATTGCCGTTATGCACCGATCATACCGAGGATTGTTGGGCCCAGAATCGCCGCGACCACTTCGTCATCCAGGGAGCTCAATGATCAAACAATATCCAACCGCGCCAGCCGCAATTGCACTGGCCCTGTTGCTGACGTCAGTGACCATGCTGGCCTCCTGTTCCGATACCGCGGACAATCCTCAAGCGAACGAGGATTTCGAGATCCGTTCGATGATCGCCGCGGACCGCCAGCAGATGCAATCGATGGATGAGCGGTTGCGCCGGCTCGAAGGTGAAATCCAGGACCTGGCGCATAACTCACAGGCGCCGGCGCCGATTTCAAGCGCACCGGCACCGCTGGCCGCACCCGCAACACCACCCCCGCAGCTCGGCGCTCCACCATCGCCGGGTCCGATGCCGCCTAACGCTGTGGCTCCGGGCGGGATGACCCCGTCGCCGGGTGCCGCAACAAATCCTGCCGGAGCGCCGCCGGAAGCTGCCGTCAATCCGCCGGTGCCAGCCGAGAGCGCCCCGCAAGCATCCGCGCCCGGCTCAGAAGGCGGGACCATCGCCAGCGCTCCCGCAGCGTCGGGCG